>Ga0310823_100144_pt1 | contig 95616 bp, 90 predicted proteins | sample P4_ome_3_FD_201316 | JGI IMG/M metagenome (GOLD analysis project Ga0310823, IMG submission 201316) | Sorghum-adapted microbial communities from Joint BioEnergy Institute, Emeryville, California, United States - P4_Day56_Rep3 | ecosystem: Engineered > Bioreactor > SSF (Solid state fermentation) >...
AGCCGTTTCCCGATTAACGGCATTCTGTGCCGTTATTGCCCGCCCGCATGGCGCGAACCGGCTGATTAACGGCACGACGTGCCGTTAACGGCGCCCGACAGATGCCGGATCTGCAAGACTCCGCCGTTTAACGGCATATTGTGCCGTTATTTCCCGCCCGCATGGCGCGAACCGGCTGATTAACGGCACGACGTGCCGTTAACGGCGCCCGACAGATGCCGGATCTGCAAAACTCCGCCGATTAACGGCATCTTGTGCCGTTATTTCCCGCCCGCATGGCGCGAACCGGCTGATTAACGGCACGACGTGCCGTTAACGGCGCCCGATAGATGCCGGATTTGCAAGACTCCGCCGTTTAACGGCATCCTGTGCCGTTATTGCCCGCCCGCATGGCGCGAACCGGCTGATTAACGGCACGACTTGCCGTTAACGGCGCCGAGCGAAGCTGCGGGTCCTCCTGGCCGTCCGCCCTCTGCCGCCCGCCGTACGCCGATGCCGGCCGCGCCTAGCCACAGCGGCACCACGCCGACGGGCCGTTCTGCGCCTGCCACGGCGTTCCGGACGCCTCGCTCCGCGGCCCGCGAGCCGCCCCCTGCCGCGCGCCGCCCGCCGCCCGACGCGCGGCCGCCGCACCCGACGGCGGCGTCTCCGGCTGCGGGACGCTCCGCCCCCGATGGCCGGACCTTGCGGCAGCGCCGCGATCACCTCGTCCGGCACCTGCCGGACATCCTCGAACCGGTGCCCCGCGGCGAGGAACGCCGCCTTCGTCGCGAACCGGCGCAGCGCGATTCCCTGCCGCAGATAGACGGCGGGTCCGCTCCCGCGAACCAGCGCGGCGCGCGGCAGCGTCTCGGGCCGGAACGCGGCCAGGAACGCCTGCAGCCGCGCCCGGTACGCGTCGATGCCGTAGGCGGCGATCGCCGCCTCGCGGCTCCGCGCCCCGATCCCGGCCATCTGATCGGGCTGATCGAGCAGCCCGATCAGCGCGGACGCCAGCGCGGCGACATCGCCGGGCGGCAAGGCCCGCTCGCCGTTGCCCGTCGCGGCGTGGATTTCCGCCAGCCCGCCGGAGGCGTACGAGATGACGGGCTTGCCGAACATCATCCCCTCGAGGGCGGTCAGGCCGAAACCTTCGGCCGCCAGACTCGGCACCACGAGCGCGTCGAGCGCCGGATAAATCCGCTCGATCCGCGACTCGTACCGGATCCACCGGTAACGGTCGATCACGCCGGCCTCCCGCGCCATTCCGAGCCCGGCATCGAAATACGGCTGGTCGACCGGATTGCCGACGATCAGGAACCGGGCCTCCGGATGGCGGGCGGCGGCCGCCAGCGTCGCTTCCATGAAGTGGTGGAAGCCTTTGTTCGCGTAGATGGAAGAGGCGATGAACCCGACGAGCGGCTGCCCGCCGTCAATGCCGAGCATCCGGCGCATGCTGTCGCGGTTCAGCGGCCATTCCTCCGGCCGCGTCTCCCGCTCGTCCCAAGACGGCGGCAGCAGCACCGATTTCGCCTGAACGTCCGGTTGCCGGAAAGGCGCAAGCACCGATTCGGAAATGCCGGCGATCCGGTCGGCATGCGCGCCCATGAAAGCGGCGATGTCCGCCGTGTGCGGCGTCTCCTGCAACGTCTCCATGACCGTCCAGACGACCGGGACGCCGAGCGCGCGGGCGGCGACCGCCGGCAGCGGATGGACGCAGGTGGCGGTGACGACGGCCGCCGGCTCTTCGGCCGCCAGCCAACGCACGAGCTGCCGGAACGGCTCGCCGGCCATCCCGTCCCGCACTTCCCGGTGCCAATGGGGAAGCCCGAGATAGAAGGAAACGGCGAGCGGAAGCGGCAGCACGACGGTCCGGAAGCCGGCCGCGCGCGCATCCGCCGCGATCCGCCCTTCGCCCGGCACCGTCAGGATGCAGTCGTAATAAGCCGCCAGCTCGCGCAGCATGAAGGCGGTCAGTTTCTCCGCGCCGGTGACGAAATCGGCGTTGCACAAATGGGCGAAAACGACGAGCCGCGGTTTGCGCCATGCATTCATCACATCGTTCGGGCGCCTGAAAGCCCGGCACCTCCTTTGCGTGTACTACACCATATGGGAAAGGCGGACAACACGGCCCGGCATTTGGCCCGGCGCGGGATGCACATCTTGCGCGCCGTCCGCGCGTCAGCCGAACAAAGCCCCAAGCATCGCGTCCAGCCGGCGGGCATACGAATGATCGCGCATCGTCCGGTACAGCCCGTTCAGCACGACCCCCCGCCGCTCATCCGCATGCGCAAGATAGTGGTCGATTTTCGCCGCCAGCTCTTCCGGCGAGGCATACGTCTCGATTTCCCGCCCGGGCACGTAATAAGCGGCCAATTCGTTGCGGACGTCCGTAAGCTGCAGCGACGCGCAGGCCGCGATCTCGAACGTGCGCGGATTCGGCGACACCGCGCCGATGCCCGCTCTGTTGCTGTTGAACGTGCCGTCGTCGGGCTCCCGGTGCATGTTGATGACGATTTTTGCCCCGCCGTACACCAAGGCCGTCTCCTGCGGCGTCATCCACCGTCCCTCGATCTTCGAAGCGAACTGTTTGTAGTCGCGCAGCCGCTCCCACCAGTACCCGATGATCCGGATGTCCCGGCCCGCGAGATACGGCAGCAGTTGGTCGAAGAACGCCACGCGGTTCCAGTAGCCCGAACCGACGAACACGATGTCGCACCTCATATCGGCCGGCGCGTTCTGCGGGTGGAAATGGCCGGGATAGAATCCGAGCGGCAAATGCCGGACGCGCTGGCATCCGACGGAGCGGTAGAACTCGACGCAGTTCGCTTCCAGCGTGAACACGTCGTCGTAATGAATCGCCAGCGAAGCGGTAATGTCGGTATAGTACGGATCGTCCGTAAACCAGATGGCCGTCCGGATGCCGAGCTCCCGGATCCGGTCCGGGATGTCCGGCGGAACGTGGAGACCGTCGAGGAACAGCACCACATCCGGGCGGACGGCCGCCGCCGCGGAAGGCGCCTCTTCCTTCCGCTCGACGACGGTCAGCCGCGTCACAAGCTGCCCAAGACTTCCCGCAACCGCCTCGTCGATCGGCGAGTAGGGAAACCCTTTGCCCGTCGACACATACATGACATGAACGTCCCGCACCGGCAGCGGCGTCTCGGCGGCGCGGACGGTCCGCTCGCACAGCCCCATCCAATATCCGTCCCGCCAGCCGTCGCGCCAGCCGTCGCGTCTGCCCGCGGCATAGCGGCCGGCATACGCCCTGCTCCGGACGGAACGCTTCCTTGCAGCGGCGGTCACGCGCATCACCCCTTTGTCCTCTCGCACATCCGAATCCGCGCGAATCCGCGCGATTCCGCGCGATTCCGCGCTTCGGCCGCGCGTCATCCGCCGTAACCGAGCAGCCGCAGCAAGCTGCCCACGCGGACCGTGTACGTATGCTCGCGCAGCGTCCGGGCGAGCCCGCGCACGGCGATTCTGCGCCGCTCTTCCTCATGGCGCAGATAATGGCGAATCTTCGCGGCCAGCTCGGCCGGGCTGCCAAACGTCTCCACCTCGAGCCCGGGCCGGTAATACGATTCGAGATCTTCGCGCCGGTCCGTCAGTTGGAAGGCGCCGCAGGCGGCAATCTCGAACGTGCGCGGATTGACCGACAGACCCGGCAGACCGCTCGCGTTCGCGTTGTCGGAGCCGGGTGCCGCCGTCCGGTGCAAATTGATGACGATTTTCGCGCCGTTGTAGTGGAGCACCGACTCGTCGACCGGCAGCCAGCCCGGCCGGATCGCCTTTTTCAGCAACTTGTAGTTTTTGAGCCGCTCCCACAGGCCGCCGGCGATGAACACCTTGAGATCCGCCAGCTCCTCCGCGATCGCGTCGAACGTCTCGACCCGGTTCCAGAACGCCTGGCCGATGAAGCAGACGTCGCACCGGCAGGCGGCCGGCGGCGTCACCGGGCGGAACCGTTCGACATCGGCGGCGAAGGCGAGATGATGCACCTCGGCGCAGCCGAGCGACCGGTACAGTTCCACCGTCGACCGCTCATGCGTCACGACGACGTCATAGTGCGGCGCGATCGCCACCGTCTGCTTCGTGACGTAAGGGTCGTCCGCGAACCAGATGGCCGTTCGGATGCCCATTTCCCGGATGCGGTCGACCTGCGCCAGATGGTCGTCCGGGAACACGTGGAGTCCGTTCAGCACGAGCACCAGGTCGGGCCTGATGAGCGCCGCCATCTCCGCCATCCTCGTCGGATCGGCGACATGCAGTTCCGCCGCGTGAAGCTCCAGCGCGCCGATCATGCCGTCGTCGATCGCCTCAAACCCTTGCGGCACATAGAGCACCCGTATCGGCAGCCGATCGGGCGCGGCTGGCGGGAAGACGGCGGCCGCCGCCGCCGCGGCGCCTTCCCGCCAGCCGACCGACCACCCTTCCCGCCAGCCGTCCCGCCTTCCCGCCAAATACGCGCTGCGCCGGACCGTCCGGACGCGCGGCGCGCTGCGCCTGCGGCTCAATTGCCGTTCACGCACACGGCTCACCGCCTTCTCCGCAGATTCGGCCGCAAATGAATCGATAGGCGCCGGCCGCCATCGGCTCGCGCCTTCTCATGCCGTCCTGGGTAATATATGCCGGGCCGGCCACACGCACATGGTCACTTGTCCGCCCGCCGCAAAAACAGGCTTTTGCCTGTCCCCAGCGCCAAGCGCAAAAAAGAACCCGCCGTAAGCGGATCGTTCCGCCAGCGGATTCCTTCATCGTTGTATGCCGCCGGTCCTTACGGCTGGCTCTCGTAGGCGAGCTGATGCCCGTCCTCGAAACCTTGCGCAAATCCGGCATTGTACCCTTCGTTGTACGCCTCGTTGTAGCCTCTGCGATAAGTCGCCGTGCCGCGCCCTTCCCGCCTGCGAAGGCGCCGCGAATGCCGGCCGGCCGGCCGGCCCCGCATGCGCCGGACCGTGCGCCTGCGCCGCGCAAGCCGCCCTCTCCCGCCGGCGGCACCCGTCCTTCGGCGCAGCCGCCGCCGTGCGGCCGCTCCGCCCGACCGTCCGCGCGGGCGGCCCGTCCCGGAACGCGGCCGCCTTCTCCTCCGCCTGATCATTCCGGCTCCCTCCCGTCCGTCAACCTGCTTTCCGCCGCCGCGCCACGCCGCCTTTTTTCCGCCGAAATCCGGCCCGCCTCGCCGCCGCTTCCGTACCGCGACTCCCGTGAATGCGCCATGACAGCGCGTTCTCCGCTTCGCGCCCGCAGCCGCTCGTCCTTGAGCCACGGCACGGCCGGCCGGCCCCGCATGACGCGCCGCAGCTTCACATTGAGCAGCGACTCGCACATGCGAAGCTGGAGTCCGGCCAGCCGCGCCAGCATCGCCGCAACATCCTCCGGCCGCTTGCCCGGAAAGCGCGCGTGCAGATCGGCCGTGCTGTCCAGCATGCGCGCGACGGCCCGCTGACTCGACGCCAGCGCCTCGAGGAGCGCCAGCTTCGCTTCACGCTCCCGGTTCAGCCGCGGCATCGCTATCGTTCCTCGAAATCGAATTTGCCGTCGAACAAGCCGCCGAGATTGCCGCCGCCATCGTCCTCGTCCCCGCCGAGCACCGCTTTGAGGACACCCGTCAGGCCGCGGTTCAGCTTCGTCAGCCCTTCAATCGTCTCCAACACGTGCTCATGCACGCCGATCGGCTGCTTCACCTGGGTCTCATGATCGGCGAAAGCGTCGGACGTGACGTGGTTGATCAGCCAGTTCCGCATTTTTTCCGCTTCAACGGCTTTGGCCTCGAGGATCATGGCGACGTTCCACTCGATGTTCGCGGCGGCGTTCAACATGCGCAAAAACGCCTGTTCCCGGCTCACCTTGCGTCCATCCTCCCGCTCATTCTTCGGAAGCTCCGTCCAGCTCTTTCATGACGGCGGCGAGATGCTCGGCCATTGACTCCTGCAGATCGGCGATGTTGTTCAGATAGGCGACGAGATTTTTGCCGAGCGCGTGGGAATGCTCCATCAGCCCGTCGAACGCGCCGAGATCCGGATGCTGGTCCGGCATCGCCTGGATGATCTGCGCCATCCGCACCGCGACGTGCCGCTCGGCTTCCAGCACACGCGCCGCCTGAGCGTGTGCCACGGACAGATGGTGAATCAGTTCGTCCAGCAAATGCTGCATACCGCCGATCAGCCTCCCTGTGTCCCGCCATATCCGTTACAGCATATGCGAAAAAAGTCCCGCTGCCACATGCCCGCCACCGCTTCACAACCGCTGCTCCGTGCGCACCGGCGCGATGATCGGCAGCCCTTCCGGCGCCGCCGCCAGCGCTTCCGTCAACGGAACTGCCGGTTTCGCCGCCAGCCCCCACGCCTCGGCGGCCAGCCGCGACGCGATCGGACGGCGAACGCCGTCCTCCAGATGCTGCAGCGCGCCGTCCGGCATGCGGATCAGCGCCGCGCCCGCCTGCCCTTCGCTCGACATGCCGCCGTGCCAGAGCCGCTCCGCGTCCGCGGCGGAGATCGGCGGGCCGATCGGCCAGCGGAGCAGATCGACCGCCGTCAGCCGGACGACGGGAAGACGCGGTTCCCCTTCCACCGGGCGGCGTTCGCCTTGCGCGAGCCACCAAACCGTGCCGCTCAAGGCGCGCACCGCCACGTGCCGAGGATAGAAATCCGCCTCGCTGAACGCCGCCGGAAAGCCGCTTTCCACGCCCCCGGGCTGCCGCGCCCGGACCCAGTCCCGCACCCTTGCCACCCACCCGTGCGGATCGTGGCCCCATTTCTCCCCGTAATACGCCGCGTTGTGCTCGTTCACGGTTTCGAGCGCCGGCCCGAGCGCCTTGATGCTGACGCTGCCGAAATGATGAATGAACGTGTCCCGCGCGATCACCATCCGGAGGCCCAGCAGCCGAACGCGGATGTTGTAATCGTCGTCCTCGTAATTTCCGACCGTGTAGCCTTCGTCAAAATAACCCGTCCGCTCCCACAAATCCCGCCGGAACGCGAGACAGAAGCCGGTGATCCGTTCGACGTCCTGCCAGCGCGACGGGTCGGAGCGGTTGTACGCCGCCGCGAACGCCTGCATCTCCGTCAGGTTGCGATAAGGCACCTCGATCCGCTGCTCGCCGCCGATATAGTTCGTCACCGGCCCGACCAGCCCGATCCGGTCGTCGCTCGCGAGGCAGGCCAGCAGATTGTCGAGCCACCGCTCGGTCACAAGCGTGTCGTTGTTGAGCAGCACAATCGTCTGCCCTTTCGCCATCATGAGCCCGCGGTTGACCGCCCCGGCGAACCCGTAATTGCGGTCCTGCAGCCGGTACCGGATGCGCCCGCGCATCGCCTCGAGATATTCAGCCGTCCCGTCGGTCGAACCGTTGTCCACCACGATGACCTCATAGGGGATATCCGTATGGCGGAAAATGCTGTCCACGCACATCCGCAGATACTCCAGCTGGTTCAACGTCGGAATGATGATGCTGGTCCCCTCGAACAGCCGGCCGAAGCCGTGCAGCCCGGCCTCGAAGCCTTCGCGGTATCCGGCTTCCCGCCCCGCCTCATAGGCAACCTGTTCTTCTCCGCGCAGCGGCGGACGGGGCTGGACCGCTTCCGCGCCACGGCTTGCGCCGGCGCGGCGAGCCGTTCCCGCACGGCGAACCGTTCCGGCTCCGTGAGCCGTTCCCGCACGGCGAACCGTTCCCGCTCCGTGAGCCGTTCCCGCACCGCGAACCGTTCCGGCTCCGTGAGCCGTTCCCGCACCGCGAACCGTTCCGGCTCCGTGAGCCGTTCCCGCACCGCGAACCGTTCCGGCTCCGTGAGCCGTTCCCGTGCGGTGAACCGATCCCGCGCCGCGAGCCGTTCTCGCCGTCCCGGCCCGCCCGAACCGCGCCCTGCCCGCCCGGTGCCGGCGCCCGCGCAGCCGCGCCGCTTCGCCCGGTGCCTTCATTGTCCTCACCCCTTTCGGTAATCGCGATCAGCCGGTTCACGCCGCCTCAAGCGGGCGAGCCGTTAGATCTGGCCGGGCGGCCGGGCGGCGATCTGATCGGCGAGATGGCCGAAATCGAGCGCCGCCTTGCCGAACTCCGCCGCCAGCTGGGCGGCGATGACGACGGCCGGTATGCCCGCGGCGACCAGCGCGAGGTCGTAGCTGTCCCGCGCGGCGGCCGCTTCGCCGATCACCCGGTCGATGTCCGAAAAGCCCCGGACCGGCGCGATGACGCCCGTCACCGCGAAGCCCGCCTGCGCCAGCCGCGCCGCCATCCCCGGCGCCGCGTTGCCGATGACGAGCACGCGTCTGCCCTGCAGGAGCCGCGCCAGCAGCCCGGTCTGATACAGGCTGTAATTGATCGTCGACTCCGTCAGCCGGAGCGACCGGATGTCGATGCCGTTCGCGCCCAGCGCCGGTCCGAGCAGCGGGCCGTAATGCCGCCGCCGCGACAGCGGCACGCCGACGATCGACGCCTGCCGCACCGCGGCCGCCAGCCGGTCCCGCGCCGCGTGATCGGGCACGGCCATCCCCGCGCCGGCGAGGAACGGCGCTTCGCGGCGAACCACCGCCGCTTCGTAGACCTTGTCGTGCGAGAGCGCCAGCAGCTCGCCGTCGCCGAGCCGGACGACCGACAGCGGCCGCCCCTCCGCGAGCGCGGCTTCGAATTCATGGAAGACGCCGGCCGCGTCGATCAGCGGCAGCAGCCGCGGCCTGAGGACGTCGACGCCCGCCGCGATCACATCCTGCAGCGTCAGATCGCCGAGCGTGAAGCCGGCGGGCACCGCCGACTCCAGCAGCAGCTCGCCGCCTTCGTACCGGCCCCGTTCCAGCGCTTCCTCGATCGAAGCGGCGGACCGGACCTCCTCTCCGCGACCCCGGGCGGCTTCCGCCCCCTCGTAGCCCGCCGGGGGTCTGCGCCGAAGCAGGGCGTTCGTCCGCTTCCCGCCGAACCGGAAGCGCTGGCGTCCGCCTCTCCGACTGCCGGCCGCCGCGCCGGCCGTCGGACCGCGCCTGCGGAGCGCGGCAACCGGCCGCTTCCGCCTCCGGACGCGGCCGCCGCCCGCCCCTCGCGCCTTCCGCCGGGGACCGCGAACTCGCCGCACCGCGCGGCCTTGCGGCATGGCGGGCGCCTCCGGCAACACGACTCCGTTCATCGCCGCCCCCTCCTCACCCGGCTCGCCGCTTCATGCAAGGAATCGAACGTGCCCGCATCCGTCCACCAGCCCGTGAGCGTCCGGTGGGTCAATTTTCCCGCGGCGGCATAAACATTGTTCACGTCCGTGATCTCCAGCTCGCCTCGCCGGGACGGCTTGAGCTGCCGGATGATCCCGAACACGTCCGCATGATAGAAATATATCCCTGTCACACACTGATTCGTCGCCGCCTTCTCCGGCTTCTCCTCGATCCGGACGATGCGTCCCGCCTCGTCGAAGACCGGCACGCCGTAGCGCCTCGGATCGTTCACCCTCGTCAGCAGCACCATCGCGCCGTCCGGCTGGGCGGCGAACGCCTCGGCGTGCGGCGCCAGCGGTTCCTCGAACAGATTGTCGCCGAGTATGACCACGAACTTGTCGTCCGGACCGACGGCGGTTTCGGCCTGCGCCAGCGCCTCCGCGATGCCGCCCGCTTCCTCCTGGATCCGGTACGTGATCGACAGCCCGTCTTCGCGCCCGCTGCCCAGATAGGCGATGAACGAGCCGGCCGACTCCCGGCCCGTCACCAGGACGACATCCGTAATGCCGGCCGCTTTCACCTTCGCGATCGCGTGGCCGATCATCGGCCGGTCGCCGACGGGCAGCATATGTTTGTTGTACAGGTTCGTCAGCGGCCGGAGACGCGATCCGGTGCCGCCGGCCAACAGCACAGCCTTCAAACCGTTCCCCCCTCGAGATGCGCGGTCAGTGGAACCATGCCGGGTCCGCCTGCCATTTTTCGATGAACAGCGCCCGGTTGCGGGCAATGAGCGCCTGCTGCGCCGCTTCCCCGCCGATCCGGAAGCTGGCGCTGCCTTCGTGGTAGACGAGCGTGTCCCGGCAGATGCGCAGCCCGTATCCGAGCATGCGGATGCGCAAGCAGTAATCGTCGTCCTCATAATACCCGGGCGAAAAACGTTCGTCCAAACCGCCGACCCGCTCGTACACCGCCCGCTTGAACAGCAGACAAAAACCGACGAGCCTTAGCGCCGGTTCCCGCTTCTCCGGGTCCGGCTTGTTTCTCTGCCCGGCGATTCTGACGAAATCGTCCGGACCGTCGAACGCAAGCTCGATCCGCTGCCGGCCGCCGACGTGATTGGAGACCGGCCCGACCGCGCCGATCTCGTCCGAGCTGTGGAGCGCGTCGAGCAGATTTTCAAGCCAGCGGGGCGTCGCCATCGCGTCGTTGTTGAAAAGCAGAAGCTGCTCGCCGGACGCCATGCGGAGCCCCTTGTTGCACGCCCGCGGAAAACCGGCGTTCGCCGGCAGCCGGACGAACGGCAGCCGCTCGTCCGCGCACCATTCCGCCGTGGCGTCGGCCGATCCGTCGTCCGCGACGATGATTTCGTACGGCGTCTTCTCCGGGTCCGTATGGCGCCGGATCGACGCGACGCAGCGGCGCAGCAGCATCAGCCCGTTCACGCTCGGGATTACGATGCTGGTCAGCCCGTATCGCACAGCGATTCCCCCTTCGCCGTATCACGGCGCCGCGAAGCGTCGGGAGCTCCAAGCCGCGGCCCGGCCTTGTCCATGACCGCCCGCAGCGCCTCGATATGATCGCCGACGATCATGCACGACACCGGATTCGCTTTGCCCGTGTTCGCCTCGCGCAGCCGGTTGCGGCTGATGACGTCGACGGAGCCGCCGATCCGCACATGGAGGCCGGACGACAGCGCCAGCGCCTGCGCCTTCGGCGGCACGGCGAGCGCCGCCGTTCCGATCCGCTCGACGGCGCGGCGGCTCAGCGCGTGCGGCACGGCGGTCATCGAGGCCGCGCCCAGGTCCGGCCGGCCGAGCACACGGTTCAGGAAGACCTTAAGCCGCGTCACATCGTCCCACCGGCTGAACGGTCCGAGATACCGGTCGAGCCCGTTCAGCGCCACGTCCGCTCCGCTTCGTACGGCGTCGACGAAGGGCTTGAGCCGCCCCGCGGGAATCGCGAGATCCCCGTCGAGGAAGAGCAGGATATCGGCGTCCGCAACGGCGGCGCCGGCCGCGCGGCCGACATCGTGGCCGAGCGGCTCCGGATAATGGAGAATCGTCACGCCGGGGATCGCGCGGACGACGGCGAGGCTGCCGTCCGTGCAGCCGTTCAGCACGACGATCAGCTCATCCGGACGCAGCGCCTGCGCCTCGCGGATGACGCCGCCGATCGTCGCGGCTTCGTTGCGGGCCGTAATGATGACGGCCAGCCTGCCCGCGCCGGCTTCGGGCGGCCGCGCCGCGATCGGGCGGGGCAGCCGGCGGACCGCTTTGCCGCGCGGCAGCCTCCGCCGGACGGACCGGCGCCGGACGGGGCCGGGCCTTCCCGCGTTGCGGCGTGCCCCCCGCGCGCTCCGCTTGCCGGCTTTGCGCGTGTGACCACGCTTCGCACGCACGGCGCTGACCGACGCGCGTTCACGGCCCGGCTCCGCATCAGCCGGCCTGTTTCGCTCCCCCTGCGCATCGCCGCACTTCGCGCCCACAACGCTCACCGTCGCGCGCTCACAGCTCTGCTCCGCATAATCCGGACTGCGCTCCGCTCGCACAGGAGTGCCCGCTGTTTGCGCGCCGTTCCGTTTCGTCCCTTCCCTGCGCCTGCTTCTCACCGGCTCTCACCTCACTTTGCTCCGCCGTCGATCGCCGTCGCCGAATCCGCCCCGCGGATCCGTCCGTTCGGACAGCCAGGAAAGCGCCTCGAGATGATCGCCCACGATCAGCGGCTCGAGCGGCCGGCTCCGCTCCCGCGCCCGGCGGGGCGGATTGAGCCGCCCGACCGGCACGCGGCGGGCGAGGCGGATGTTGAGGCCGGCGACGGCGGCTTTCGCGTGGGCGAGCGGCGGCACCGCCAGCGCGTTCGCGCCGATCGCCTCCAGCGCGCGGCGGCTCAGCGCATGGGGCACGGCCGTCATGGACGCCCCGCCCAGATCGGCGCGCCCGAGCGCCGCGTTCAGCGCGTGCTTCGCCAGCACGACCCCGTGGACCCGGCTCGCGCCGGTCGGCCCGTGGTAATCGTTCAGCGCGACGTCCGCGCCCGCCTCGATCGCGGAGACGAACGCCGCGAGCGCGTTCCTGCGGATCACCATATCGCCGTCGATGAAGAGGAGAATGTCTCCGCGCGCGGCGCGCGCGCCGACCGCGCGGCCGACGTCGTGGCCCAGCGGCTCGGGGAACGTGATCACGCGGGCGCCGGCCTGTCCGGCGGCGGCCGCGGAACCGTCCGTCGAGCCGTTCACGACGGCGATGACTTCGGTGCGGGGATGAACGCCGCGCGCTTCCCGCACGACCTCCGCAATCGTGCGGGCTTCGTTCATGACGGGAATGATCACCGATACGACAGGCCGCGCATCAGCGGAAGCCCCGGCCGCAACGATGCTGTCTCCCGGCCGGAATTCCTTCGGTTCGGCAACCGGCGTGGGCGCTTGTCCCGTTCCGTAGCGTGCCAAGCCCCGCCGCGCGGGCATGCCCCGCTTCGATGCGGCAGATGTGACGCCCGTACGCCGCATCCCGCCGGATCGGCTTCCCGCCGCCCGGCCGTGCGCTGATCTGAGCCGCGCGGCGCCTCGGCCTGACAGCGGCGCGCGGGATGCAGACCGAAGCCCGCCGGTTCGCCTCCGGTCGATCTGCCGCCCGCCGGCCCGCCGCGCCCTCCTGGATGCCCGCACAGCCATCACCCCCGGAAGATCGGCATCGGCCGAACTTTTCCATCCCATTGTATGTACCGGAGACGAGCGCGCAACGGCAAATGACACGTGGGCTGCACACTTGCGCGACATAGCGCAACTATGCGCCAAAATTTCCCGGGCAAGACCGCAAAAACGTGATCTGGTTCAGATTTGCACCATATCCGGGGCAGCCTCATGCAGACGGTCTGATTTAGTGCGGATTTGCACCAGAATTTGCCGCCGATAAACCCGCCCGGCCCCTCTCACGCACATAAAAAAATCCGCGGCATTCCCGTGAATACCGCAGATTTATCCGGCATCAAGACCGAAACCCGACCGCAATCCAGTTCAACATCCCGTTCGGCGCCGGTCCGATCCGCAGCCGGCTGACCGTCACCACCGCGTATTCGGCGTATTTCGCCTTGATCGATGCGATGACGCCCGGCTGATCCGCCGTCACGGTAAGCACGTACTGGTCGTCGGCATAGGTCTCATCGAATGGCAGGGCTACTTCAATCTGCTCCTCCAGCCCGGCGAACGCGAACGGCGCCAGACCGAACTGCTGCAGCACCGCGCCTCCGCCTTCCGGCGCCGCTACCGGATTGAACGCCATTTTCGACGCCGGCAGGCTGAAGTCCCGGATATGGTGATCCGTGATCGCATCAATCGCGATATGCCGGCCTTCCACCGCTCCTTCGGCGATCTGAACGCCTTTGATCACACCGGACGTCTCTTTCGGGGCGGCTGCAGGAGATGCGTCCAGGGGCATCGCAGCCGCCGCGCGCACAACTTCCGCCAGCGCTCTGAAAATACCGTCCGCCAACTTCTCAGCCGTAACCGCGCCGTCGGCCAAATGGGCGGAGCTTACCGCGCGAGCTTGCAGCTTCCCGGACGTGATTGCGCCATCCGCCAGCTTCTCAGTTGTAACCGCGCCGTTTGCCAGCTTCTGAGACGTAATCGTGCCGTCCGCCAGCATTTTCGCCGTGAGCACGCCATCTGCCAGCTTTTCAGACGTGATCGCGCCATCCGCCAGCTTCTCAGACGTGACCGCGCCGTCCGCCAGCTTCTCAGACGTGACCGCGCCGTCCGCCAGCTTCGCGGCCGTGACCGCGCCGTCCGCCAGATGGACGGCGCTTGCGGCGCCGGCTTGCAATTGCGCGCCGCCCACCGAACCGGCCGCCAGATGCCCGGCCCGCACGGCGCCGGCCTGCAGATGCCGGCTGCCGACGGCTTCCGCCGCCAGATGGTCGGCGCCCACGGCGCCGGCCTGGAGGTGCCGGCTTCCCACCGCGCCGGCCTGGAGCTGAATGCCGCCCACCGCATCAGGCGCCAGGTGCGCGCTTCCCACCGCGCCGGCCTGGAGCTGCTCGGCTCCCACCGCTTCCGGCGCCAGGTGCGCGGCGCCCACTGCGCCGCGCGCGATCTTGCCGCCCGTGACGGACGCTTCGCCGAGATGCTCCGACCCGATGGACAGCGGCGCGAGATGGATGCCCGCGACGGCGCCGGGCGCGATTTTCTCCGCCGTCACCGCGCCGTCCGCCAGATGCTTGCCGCCTACCGCGCCGACCTGGAGCTGCTCGGCCCCTACCGCGTCCGGCGCCAAATGCGCGGCGCCCACCGCATCGGCCTGAAGATGCGCGCTTCCGACCGCATCCGCCGCCAGGTGATCCGACGTTACCGAACCAACGGCGATTTTGCTTCCCGTAACGGACGCGTCCGCGAGATGATCCGCGCCGACCGACTGCGGCACGAGACGGTCGCCATCGACGGCGCCGGGCGCGATTTTCTCCGCCGTCACCGCGCCGTCCGCCAAATGCTCGACGTTCACCGCGCCGGCCTGAAGCTGCGCGCTTCCCACCGAATCCGCCGCCAGATGGTCCGCCGTGACGGCCCCGCGGGCGATTTTGCTTCCGGTTACGGACGCGATGCCGAGATGCTCCGTGCCGACCGACTGTCGCGCAAGATGGCCGCTCGCGACGGCGCCGGGCGCGATCTTCTCCGTCGTCACCGCACCGGCCGCCAGATGGTCGGTGCCCACCGATCCGCCCTGAAGCTGTTTTGCACCCACCGAACTTGCCGCCAGATGATCAAACGTAACCGCCCCGCGCGCAATCTTTTCCCCGGTGACGGACGCTTCGCCGAGATGCTCCGATCCGACCGACCGCGGCGCGAGATGGATGCTCGCGACGGCCCCGGACGCGATCTTCTCCGCCGTTACCGCGCCGTCCGACAGATGCGCCGCGTACACGCCGCCTTCGGCCAGTACCGCGCCGCCGACGCTTCCCGGCGCCAGCCGGTCGCCGGTCACCGAGCCGGGGGTGAGCTTGCGGCCGGACATCGAGCCGTCTTCGAGACGGTCCGGCTGCAGCAGATTCTCGGCCACATGCGCCAGCGTGATCGCACCGCGGCGGATGTGATAGCCCTGAATCGCTTCCGCCTTCACCTGCTTGCTGCCGACCGATTCCAGCGCCAGATGCTCCGTCCGGACCGCGCCCTGGGCGAGCGCGGCCGACGTCACGGCGGATTCCGCCAGATGCTCCGGTCCGACCGAGCCGGTCGCCAGATGTTCGGACTTGACGATTCCTTCCTGCAGCTCCCGGCTTCCGACCGATCCCGGCGCCAGATGGCGCTGCGCCACCGCGCCCGGCCGGATGTGCGCGCCGTCCACCGTCTCCGGCTGCAGATGCTCCACGCCGACCGTACCGGGGGACAGGTGATCGGACGTCACGGCGCCGGCTGCGATTTTGCCGGAAGTGACCGCGCCGTCCGCCAGATGCAGCTCCCGCACCGCTTCGCCGGCGATGTGAATGCCCAGCACCGCGCCGTCCGCCAGATGCCGGCTCCGGATCGCTTCGCCGGCGATATGCTTCGCTCCCACCGCCCCTTCGGCCAGCAGCCTGCCGCCGATCGACCGCACCGCCAGATGCTCGGTGGTGACGGAGCCCGACGCGATATGCGCGCCGCCGACGGACCCCGGTTGAAGATGGTCGCTTCCGACCGATCCGGGCGCAAGATGCTCCGGCGCAATGATCCGTCCGGCCAATTGCTCCGCTCCGACGGAGCCCGGCGCCAGCTTCGCCTGCGTCACCGCGCCGTCGGCCAGTTTCGCCGCCGTCACGGCCCGGTCCGCCAGCTTGTCGGTCGACACGCTCTCCGGCGACAACTTCAGCGAAGTGACGGCGTGATCTTCCAGATGATGCGGCTTCACCGCCCCCGGCCGGATATGGCGGTCTTGCACGGCCCCCGCGGCCAGCTTCTCCGCGGTTACGCCTTCTTCCGCCAGATGCCGGGTCTCCACCGCGCTTTCCCGCAGATGCGCCGCGCCGATCGCCTCCGACCGGATGCGCTCGGATGTGACGGCTCCCGGCGCGATGGCCTCCTCCGTCACGACTCCCCCGGTGAAATGGAATGTGCGCAGCGCTCCCGGAGCCAGCTTGTCGAATGTCACCGCGTCGTCCGCCAGATGCTCCGTCCTCACGGCGCCGGACGCAATGTTCGCCGAACGGACGCTGCCCTCGCACAGCTTCGTGTTCCCGACCGCGCCGTCCGCGAGCTGCGTCATGCCGACGGCGCCGGGACCGATATGGTCTTCCTGGACGGCGAAGGCCGCCAGCTTGTCGCCGGTCACCGATTCGTCCTGCAAATGCGCGGTCCCGATCGCGTTCTGCTGCACATGCCGCGCCTCGACGCTGAGATCCGCCAGATGGCGCGAGTGGACCGAGCGATCGGCCAATTTGTCCGCATTCACGGAATGGCGCGCCATATGGCGGAGATGGACCGATTCGTCCGCCAGCTTCGAGGCGCTCACGCTCTGATCGGCCAGCTTGGACGCGGTGACGGAATGGTCGACCAGCTTGATCGTGCCGACCGACCCGTCGGCCAGCTTGGCGGCCGTCACCGTCTGGTCCGCAAGCTGTTCCGTTCCGATCTCACCGCGGGCGACGTGTTCGCCGCGGACCGACGCTGCGGCGATCTGTTCCGACTGAACCGCTCCGGACGCCAAGTGTTCCGTCTTTACGCTTTCCGGCGCTAGCGCGCGGCTTGCGACCGCCGATTCGGCGAGATGGACGGCCTCGACGGCGCCCGGAGCGAGATGCTTTCCCTGGATGGCCCCCAGCGACACATGATGCGCAAGCAGGATCCCTTCTTTCAAATGGGCGCCCTCGATCGCACCTTCCTTGATTTTGGAGCCGGTTACCGCGCCTTCCCGCAGCTTCGAAGTCGTGACGGACGCTTCGGCAAGCTTGGATGTGTCGACCGCCTCATTTGCCAGCTTGTCGCGGGTGACGGCGCCGCTGCGCAGCTTTTCCGTCGCGATGGCATGGTCGGCGATCATGTTGGCCGTCAGAATGTTCGGCTGCAGATGCTTCGATTCGATCGAACCGGCCGCCAGTTTGTCGCCGCTGATCGAGCGGTCGGCCAGTTTGTCCGGCGTAATGCTCCCGTCGCGCAGCTTCTCCCCGCCGATCGACCGGTCGAGCAGTTTGTCTCCGGACACCGAATTCGGCGCCAGGTGCTCGCCGGTCACCGATTCGGGCGCCAGTTTGGACGATGTGACGGCGCCGTCCGCGATTTTGATGCTCTCCACCGCAAAATCACCGATCGTGTGCGTCACGACCGCGCCCGGCTGGATCCGGACGCTGTCGACCGCGCCGGGGGCAAGCTTCTCGTTCGTCACCGACTCGTCCGCCAGATCGTCCGTAAAAATAATCGGCTCGGGCTTAAGCGGCGAACGTTTCTCCTCAATGCTCTCAAGCTTCGCTTCCCTTTCCGCCTCGGCCTTCGCAAGCGCTTCAACCGCTTCCGTCTCCCGGACCGTTTCCTGTTCCGCTTCCCGGATCGCCTCCTCGACGGCCTGAACGGATGCCGCCTCCGCTACGGCTACAGCGACTGCGGGCCCCCCGGGCGGCTTGGCTTCCGACACTTTCGGTCGTTCGGCCGGCCGCTCGTCAAGCCAGGTCAGTTCGGAACGATTCGGGTCATCGACATAAAAGAGCGGTTTGCGCGCCCTGACCGGTCTTCCCCTCCGTTTTTTCGCCATGTCCCACTCCTTCTTTGCCACCATAGAGTCATCTGCATCATATGCAAACGTCCATGGGCAGGTTCAACGGTTGACGGAGGAAAAAAAACCGGCGTCACGTTTCAGCCATGGCGGAAGGCTTCATCCGATGGGCCGCGTGCCACAGGGAGCCGATGCCGGCGCCGGTCGGTACGGCTTGCGCGACGGCTTCGCCGAGGAAGCGCCGCGCGGCCCGGACCGCGCGGGCGAGCGGCATGCCCCGCGCCCGGAAAGCCGCGATCGCGGCCGACAGCGTACAGCCGGTGCCGTGCGTATGACGCGTCGCAACGCGCGGCGCGCGGATCAATACCGGCTCTTCCGCGTCCGCGCCGCACAGCACATCGACGCACATATCGCCGGCCGCGGGCAGATGGCCGCCTTTGATCAGCGCGTTGCGGATGCCGAGCGCGAGCAGCTCCCGCGCCGCGTCGATCATGTCCTGCTCCGTGCGAATTTCACTTTCCGCGATGCCGAGCAGCGCGCACGCCTCGGGAATGTTGGGCGTGATGAGCTCGGCCATCGGCAGCAGCCGCCGCTTGAGGGTGTCCGCAGCATCCGCCCTGAGCAGCCGGTCGCCGCTCTTCGCGATCATGACCGGGTCGACGATGAGGCTCGGAACCGGACGGCGCTCCAGCGCGTCCGCCACCGCCTCGATGACGGCCTGATCGTGCAGCATGCCGGTCTTGATCGCGTCCGCGCCGATATCGCCGAGCACCGAATCGATCTGCGCCGCCACGATCTCCGGCGACAGCGGGCAGACCGCCTGCACGCCGAGGCTGTTTTGCGCCGTGACGGCCGTTATGGCGCTCATGCCGAAAACACCGAGCTCCTGCATCGTCTTCAGATCGGCCTGAATGCCCGCACCGCCGCCGGAATCGGAACCGGCGATCGTCAGCGCGCGCGGTACGGGATGCCGCCGCGCATTCCGCATCATGCCCGCCTCCTTTCGACCTGCCGCACCGCCGTGAACCGGAGCGGATCGAACGCCTCGAGCGGCACGGGCGGCGCATCGCCCGCGAGCAGCGCGGCGACGGCCGCGCCCGTAGCGGGCGCCAGCAGGATGCCGTTGCGATAATGGCCTGCCGCGATCACGACGCGCGGCGCGTGCCGCAGCCGGCCGATCAGCGGCCGGCCGTCGAGAGTGCCCGGGCGAAGACCCGCCCACCGGTGCACGGGCTCGAGATCTTTCAGGAACGGGAAAACCTTCGGTCCCCAACGGACGAGCCGGGCGATGCCGCGCTCCGTGACGGATGCGTCGAATCCGGCGACGTCTTCCGAGGCGCCGCAGACGAGCGTGCCGTTGCTCTTGGCCGTCCAATACGCCTGCGGCGAGACGACGATGCGGCGGATAAGCCCGATCGGTACGGGAAAAGCGCAGATTTGCCCGCGGATCGGATGGATGGGCAGCGGCAGGCCGAGTTCCCGTTCGAACAGCCCCGTCCAGGCGCCCGTGCAGACGGCGAGCTGATCGCCCGTGAACGTGCCGGCATGTTCCGTCTCGATTTCGACGCCGTCCGCATGCAAATTCAGCCGGACAGTCAGGCCGGCCGCCGCGGCGATGCCGACGCCCCGGCGGCGGCAGGCGGCTTCCAGCGCCTCGACGAGCGCCGGCGCGTACACGTGGCTCTCTTCCGGCACGTAGAGCGCCGTCCCGATCTCCGGCGCGAGCAGCGGCTCGAGCCGCCGGAGTTCGGCCGAATGGACGAGTTCGGCGCCGGCGCCGTACCGGTTCTGCCACGTCATCCGCGCGGTCAGCGGCAGCACGTCCGCTTCATTGAACGCGACGGCAAGGCTGCCGCTGCGGTGCAGCTCGACCCGCAGTCCGGACGCTTCCCCGATCTCGGCCATCCAGTCGGGGTACATCCGCAGACTTTTCAGACCGAGCGCGAAGAACGGGTCCGGACCGTCCGGATTTTCCGTATACGGGGCCAGCATGCCGGCGGCGGCGCCGGACGCCTGCCCGCCGGGCCGGCCGGATTCGACGACGGTGACGGAGAAGCCCCTGGCGGCCGCCGCGAACGCCGCCGACAGGCCGATGATGCCGCCGCCGAGAATGATGATTCGCTCGCTCATCCGCCGGTCACCCGCCGGTCGGCCGCGGCCGGTTCGGCTGCGTGCGCCGCATGCCGCTGCTCCGCCCCCGTTCCGGCAGCGCGCGCCGCTTGCCGCAGTTCCGACTCCCGCCCGAAAGCGCCGGCGCGATCCGCCAGCGGCTCGAGCACCCCGTCCGGATCGCTGCTCGCCGTCGCGTAGAGCCGCTTCGGGATGCGCCCGGCCGCCCGGGAGAGCGCGCCGGCTTCGATGGCAAGCGCCATCGCGCGGGCCATCGCGACCGGGTCGAGCGCCTTCGCGACCGGCGTGTTCACGAGGATGCCGGAGGCGCCGAGCTCCATCGCCTGCGCGGCATCCGCGGCCGAGCCGAGGCCGGCGTCGACGATGACCGGCACGCCGGCCTCTTCCGCGATAAGGCGCAGATTGTACGGATTCAGAATGCCGAGCCCGGTGCCGATCGGCGAGCCGCCGGGCATGACGGCGGCCGCCCCGGCTTCCGCGAGCCGCCGGCACAGCACCGGATCGTCGGACGTGTAGGGCAGCACGGTGAACCCTTCCTCCGCCAGCATCGCGGTCGCTTTCAGCGTCTCGACCGGATCCGGCAGCAGCGTGCGCGGATCGGCGCTGATCTCGACCTTGACCCAGTCGCCAAGCCCGGCGGCGCGCGCGAGCTTCGCGATGCGCACCGCTTCGGCGGCATTGGAAGCGCCCGACGTGTTCGGCAAATAAATCAGATCCCGTCCCTCCAGATGCTGCAGCACCGAGTCGTCGCCGGTCTCGTCCAGATTGACCCTGCGGACGGCGAACGTGACGACTTCCGCGCCGCTCGCCTCAAGCGCCTGGAGCATGACCGCCGGGCTCGGGAACCGTCCCGTTCCGAGGAACAATCTCGACCGCAGCTCACGGCCGCCGATGGCGAGCGGCGGCACGCGATAAATCGAGTCGTTCATCCGCCTCAACCTCCTCCCTTGAAATGGACCAGTTCCACGGCCGCGCCGGCCTTGAGCGGCGTCTTGCCCCACTCGGAACGCGCGACGATCTCGCCGTCCACCTCGGCGACGATCCGCCGGCCTGCAAGCCCGTGCCGCTCGATCAGCTCGCCGAGCGTCCGCGCCGTCGTCTCCGTGTCGCGCCCGTTCAGCCGGAGCGGAATCGGCCTGCCGCCGGGCCCGGCCGCATCGGCAGCGCGTGCCGCTTGCCCCGCTTCCCTAGCGGTGATCCGGGCCTTGAGCGCGCGGCTCGCCGCTTCGGGGTCCGGGCTGCCGACGATGGCGGACACCGCGCACAGCCTGCGCGCCCCGGCGTCGAGCACTTCGTCCGCGTTGCCCAACGTGATGCCGCCGATCGCGACCCAGGGGATGGCGATCTCCGCCGCGGCCTGCCGGACGAATTCCAGCCCGGCCGCCGCCCGCCCGGGTTTCGTCGGCGTCGGATAGACCGGTCCGACGCCGATGTAATCGGCGCCCGCCCGGACCGCTTCCCGCGCCTGCCCGATCGTATGCGTCGAGATGCCGATGATCTTGTCCTCGCCAAGCCGTCTGCGCGCCTCCGCGATCGGCATGTCCTCCTGGCCGAGATGGACGCCGTCCGCCTCCGCCTCTAGCGCCAGCTCCGGGTAATCGTTCACGATGAACGGCACGCCGTACCGCCTCGTCAGCTCACGCAGCGCGCGGGCTTTCCCGAGCAGTTCTTCCGGCGGCGTCTCCTTGTCCCTGAGCTGCACGATGTCGGCGCCGCCGCGGATCGTCGCTTCCATCACTTCAATCAGGTCCCGGCCGGGGTGGTATGTCTCGCCCGCAATCGCATACAGCCGAAAATCAAAACCTGCGCGCTTCACCTCACCGCCACTCCTTCCTCATCCGGAAGATTCATAAGCTTAATCAGCCCGCGCACCGCCTCATCCGCATCCGAAACGCCCTGCACCAGCACGCGCCCTTCTCCCCGGAACAAAACAAACCGCCTGCCATCCCCCGTATCCGCACGAATGAGCCACGGGTTGCGCGTGATGCGGCAGCCGTCGGCCGCAAGCCGCTCCTCGATCCGGTCCAGCGGCAGCGGATGGTCGAGCGTAAGCTGCACCGTATCCCGGCCGCACAGGACGGCGGCGCGGATCGCTCCGTCGATCGGCCGATTTGCCGGGGATGAGGGATGTTCCGTTTGGGCAACGACCTGCTTCGCCTGCAACGTCTCCGCCCCCCGGCTCATCCCGCCGGTCTCCGCCGCCAACCTTGCCCGTCCGCATACCGGGCATTCCCGTCTTGGCGCCGGCAGCCGCCATTCGCGGAATTCAAACGGCCAGAGCGACGCCGAAACCCACGTCCGCCGAAGCGCTTCGCGGTTGCCGGACAGCCATTTGAGCGCTTCGGCCGCTTGCAGGGCGGCGACCAGTTCGACGATTGGCGAAATGACACCCTCCGTCTCGCACGTCCCCGCCTCCTCCGCCTCGCGCTCCCCGCCGATCAGGCAGCGCAGACAGGCCGTCTCTCCGGGGACGAGCGCCGCGCTCATGCCGGCCGCGCCGACCGCGCCGCCGTACAGGAACGGAATGCCGAGGGTAAAACAGACGTCGCTCAAAAGCAGCCGCGTCCCGGCGTTGTCCGTTCCGTCGAGCACCAGCCGCATCCCGTCGGCCAGCGCCGCCGCGTTCGCCGGCGTGACGTCCGCCACATGCTCCTCGATTATGACGCCGCTGTTGATCCGCCTCAGCTTCGCCGCCGCGGCCGCCGCTTTCGGCAGCGCCAGCCGGGCGTCCTCTTCGTCGAACAGCGTCTGCCGCTGCAGATTGCTCGGCTCGACGAAATCCCGGTCGACGATCCGGATTCTGCCGACGCCGGCCCGCGCCATATGCTGCGCGAGCGACGCGCCGAGCGCGCCGGCCCCGACGATCAGCACGGATGCTTCGAGCAGCCGGCGCTGCCCCTCCGGGCCGATCGGCGCGAACCGGATTTGCCGGCTGTACCGTTCCGGGTCCGCCGGACCCGCCGAATGAAGGGTTTCCGTCAAAATTCCCGTCAGATTCGTCGCGCGCTGCGGTTTCATGCCCGTTTGTGCCGACGCGCTCGTTTGTGCCGATGCGCCCGTCTGTTCCGCCGTCCCCTTTTGCCCCGCCGCATCCGTCCGATCCGCCGCACCGTCAACCCGGTTCGCGCCGTTCATCGGCCCCGGCGCGTCATCCGCCCGTTCCGCCACGCCGCGCCTTCTGTCCGATTCGTCAGCCATACAGGCTTCCTCCCGAATCGCGGAACGCGCCGGCGCGCTCCCTGAAGCCCGCTTCCACCGCTTCATCCAGGCTCATGCCGCGGCTGGCCGCGTAGTCCCGCAGCTCCTGCGACATTTTCATGCTGCAGAATTTCGGCCCGCACATCGAACAGAAATGGGCCGTCTTCGCTCCCTCGGCCGGCAGCGTCTCGTCGTGGTACGCCATCGCCCGCTCCGGATCGAGCGCCAGATGGAACTGGTCGCGCCAGCGGAACTCGAACCGCGCCTTCGACAGCGCGTCGTCCCATGCGCGCGCCCGGGGATGGCCTTTGGCGAGATCCGCGGCGTGGGCGGCAATCTTGTAGGCGATGACGCCTTCCTTGACATCGTCCCGGTTCGGCAGGCCGAGGTGCTCCTTCGGCGTCACGTAGCAGAGCATCGCCGTGCCGAACCAGCCGATCATCGCGGCGCCGATGGCCGACGTGATGTGGTCGTAGCCGGGCGCGATGTCCGTCGTCAGCGGGCCGAGCGTGTAGAACGGGGCGTCGTGGCAGATGGCCGCCTGGCGGTCGACGTTTTCCTTGATCAAATGCATCGGGACATGGCCCGGCCCTTCGATCATCACCTGCACGTCGTGCTCCCAGGCGATCTTCGTCAGCTCGCCCAGCGTCTCGAGTTCGGCAAACTGCGCCTCGTCGTTCGCGTCGGCGATCGATCCGGGACGGAGTCCGTCGCCCAGGGAAACCGTGATGTCATAGGCGCGCAGAATTTCACAAATTTCGTGAAACCGGGTGTAGAGGAAATTTTCCTCGTGGTGCGCGAGACACCAGGACGCCATGATCGAGCCGCCGCGCGACACGATGCCCGTCACCCTTTTCGCCGTGAGCGGGATGTAGCGGAGCAGCACGCCCGCGTGGATCGTCATGTAGTCCACGCCCTGCTCCGCCTGCTCGATCAGTGTGTCGCGGTAGATCTCCCACGTCAGATCCGCGGGATTGCCGCCGGCCTTCTCGAGCGCCTGATAGATCGGCACGGTGCCGACCGGGACGGGCGAGTTGCGGATGATCCATTCGCGGGTCGCGTGGATGTTGCGTCCGGTGGACAGGTCCATGATCGTGTCGGCGCCCCAGCGGGTGGCCCAGACCATTTTCTCGACTTCCTCTTCGATCGAGGAGGCGACGGCGGAATTGCCGATGTTCGCGTTGATCTTGACGTGGAATTTCCGGCCGATGATCATCGGCTCGCTCTCGGGGTGGTTGACATTCGCCGGGATGACCGCGCGACCGGCGGCCACTTCGGCGCGAACGACTTCCGGATCCATCCCTTCGCGGATCGCGGCGAATTCCATCTCCGGCGTGATGATGCCTTTGCGGGCGTAGTGCATCTGGGTGACGGCGCGGCCGGTTTTCGCGCGCAGCGGCCGCCCCGGAGGCGCGGGGAACCGCTCGATTCCCGCCCGCTCGGCCTGCTCGGGCGTGCGCCAGCCGTTGTCTTCCGGCTTCTCGGCGCGGCCTTCGTACGCTTCGGTATCGCCGCGTTCGGCGATCCAGGCGCTGCGCAGCGGCATAAGCCCCCGGCGGATGTCGATGCCGGCCTTGGGGTCGGTATACGGCCCGCTCGTGTCGTACAGCAGGACCGGATCGTTTGGCGTCTCACCCTGAACCATACGGCTCGGGGCGAGCGCGACTTCGCGCATCGGCACGCGCAGATCGGGGCGGCTGCCGGTGATGTACACTTTGCGGCTGCCGGGGATCGGGGATGTGGACAGGTGAATGGACATGAAAAAAGACCTCCCGTTTGGATGATGCGAATCCAATAGGAGGCCAGCGTTGGCGGCTTCGGTTCGGAACGGGATGCGGGCGTAATCGCCATCATCATGCTCCCGTAATGCAACCGCGCACCACGACTTGCGCTGCCGGCAGCTCCGCCGCAAGGACCCGCATACACAAAAAGCCGCTTCGCGGGGAAGCGGCTCATTCGCACACGACAGGCACACGACGGCACAAGGCGGCCCTAAAGCACGCCGGGCGCACGCTGCATCGTATTCCGAAGCCATTCCCACTTTCCTACGCTGGCATTACCCAGATCAGGTTCGAAGGGACCAAGGCGAAATCGCCTTATCTCAGCCCGCAAGGGCGCCCCTAGTGGATTCGATTTGACTATACGGGAGTTTCCAGCCCCTGTCAACATCAGTTTGCGCGCACCTTAGCGGATGAAGATGAATACGGCGCGGCGGAAAACGATTGACGAAACCACCGCGCCCTTCTCCTCCCGCTGCCGCCGCATTTCGAGGAATCTACCCCCGCTCGTACAGCTCCATCCACGCCTCGGCGGTCCGCTGCCACGTGAACTTCTCCTCGACGCGTTTCCTGCCGGCCGCGCCCATCCGGTCGCGGAGCGCCGGATCGCGGATAAGCGCGCCGATCCGGTCGATCAGCTCCGCCTCGATGTTCGCCGGGTCGACGAGATAACCCGTTACGCCGTCCTCGACCACCTCGACGATGCCGCCGACCCGCGAGGCGACAACCGGCAGCCCGCTCGCCATCGCCTCGACGTTGACGAGGCCGAACGCTTCGCCCGGCTTCGACGGCACGACCGCGATGTCCGCGGCGAGGAACCAGTCGGGCACTTTCGTATACGGCACGTACGGAACGAACGTCACATGCCGCTTCATCGCGCGCGCCGACTTTTTCAGACGCAGCGAGTAGGACGTATTCCGGTGCGAACCGTAGAACGGGCTGCCGACGATGACGAGCAGCACGTCGGGACGCGCCTCCGCCAGCTTGGGCAAGACGGCGAGCAGATGATGCACGCCCTTGCGCGGGATGAGCCGGCCCATGAACAGGACGACCGTCCGGTTCGTCCAGCCGCGGGCCTGTCGGAACCGCTGCCTTCTCCCCTGGCTGTCCGCATCCCCGGGCGGCCGGAACCGGTCGATATCGACGCCCAGATGGACGACGCGCAGCTTGCCGGCCGCCTCCGGCACCATCTCCGCCACCGTCCGGCGCAGCCAATGGCTGTTGACGAGCACCCGGTCGGCCGCGGCCAGACTCCGCTTCAGCGCCGCTCTCCGGATGTACCGCGGTCCGATGAACGTTTTCGACTGCAGGCTGAGCCATATTTTGGCGCGGGGGAAACGGCGCCTCAGCCTGAGCACGTAGTGCGGCCGGTTTTCCACCTGGACGAGGTCAGGGCGGAACTTCCGCATCGCCTTGCCGACCGCGCGGATATACGCCGTCTTGTCGCCGGCCGGGAAACGCTCGATCCGCACGCCGCCGAGCGAGCCGACGCGGGAAACGCCGCGTCCCGTCCGGCCGTAGATCCGGGGCTCGAACCGGCGCCGGTCCAGACGCGGGGCGAGGTATTCGATGACGCGTTCGACCGAACTTCCCTTGGACGAAGGGATGGCGAACGATCCGGGCGTGACGAAGGCCACCCTGGGCACCGCCATCGGCCCGACCTCCTCTCGCATTTGTCCCTGCCTGCAACATATACGGCGATTGTCCGGCCGGACACGGCGCTTCCCCACCGAGGCGGAATCTATGAATCTCCCGTTCGCCCTCGTCTATTGATTTGTCCACGGCGTTGTGGCACACTTGGCGGCAAAAGCCCGTGTGGAAGGAGACGGCGGAAATGAGCGAATGGCTGCTGAGGACGCTCACGGAACTGGGGTCGCGCAAATGGATTTCGCGTCTTGCCGGCCGCGTCGCCCGTTCGCCGGCCAGCCGGCTGCTCATACCGCGGTTCGCCCGCGTCTACGGCATCGCGGTGGAAGAAGCGGAGAAAGCGATCGGGGATTATGCCACGCTGAACGAGTTTTTCACCCGCCGGCTGAAGCCCGGGTCTCGTCCGGTCGATGATGCGCCCGACGTTCTGGTCAGCCCGGTTGACGCGCGGATCACCGGCATGGGACCGGTCCGGCAAGGGACGATCTTCAACGTGAAAGGCCAGGACTACACGATCGATGAACTGCTCGGCTTTAGTCCGCGCGCGGAGAACTACCGGAACGGATACGGCTTCGTACTCTACCTGAGTCCGTCCGACTACCACCGCATCCATTCGCCGGTGGAAGGCGTCGTCGTCGAGCGCCACCATCTGCCGGGACGCGTATACCCCGTCAATGATTTCGGCCTTGCCCATATGCCTCGGGTGCTCAGCCGGAACGAACGGCTTGTCACCTACATCCGCCATGCGGAGGGCGAGACGGCGGTCGTGAAAGTCGGCGCGCTCAACGTCAGCGGCATCCGCTACGTCGATCCGCAAGCGGAACGGCTCGGCCGCGGCGATGAGCTCGCCTGGTTCGAATTCGGTTCGACCGTCGTCCTGCTCACCGAGAACGGGACATTCGAACCGCGGAGCGATCTTGCGGTCGGCGCCAAGGTCCGCATGGGCGAGGCGCTCGGCCGCCTGCTCTCCAAATCCTGACCGGTCCGGCAATTTCACAGGCGACAGACTGAACCGGCGGCATGCCGGGGCCGGGCGGTCCTCCGCCTAGCGCCGGCGAATGTCCAGGCTAAGCAGCGCCTCCTCCATCCGATCCGCAGCCGCGTCCAATGTCCGGTCGTCCATATGAGCGAACCCGAACAGCGCGCTGCGCTTCGCGGGCCGCGTGAGCCGATACCGGTCCCCGTCCGTCCAGGCGACGCCCCGCTCCAGGCAGGCTGCCCGGAACGCGTCGTATTCGCCCGGATCCCTGCGCCATTCGCCGTACACATGCATCCCGCTGACGGACGGATACCAGTCGAACGGCGCTCCCGGCAGCGCCGCCATCCGTTCGCGAAACCGCATCATCCTCGTCCCGCAAACGCGCTGCATGCGCCGCAAATGGCGGGCATACGCGCCCGCGGCCATGAAGCGCGCCAATGCGCGCTGCCAGATCAGATCGGTCGGATGCGGCTCGGTCCATGCTTTCGCGCGGCGAAACGGCTCGGCCAGCCCGTCGGGCAGCACCGCGTAGCCGATCCGGACATCCCGCAGCATCGTCCGCGAGAACGTGCCGATATAGATCACGCGTCCGCCCTGGTCCATCGCCTTGAGCGGCTCAACCGGACGCCCGCCCCAGCGGAACTCGCTGTCGTAGTCGTCTTCGACGATGACGGCGTTGCGCCGCGCCGCCCATTCGAGCAGCGCGGAGCGCCGGTCCATCGGCAGCACGCCGCCGGTCGGAAACTGCCGGCCCGGCGTCACGAACAAGAGCCGCGCCGGCCAGTCTTCCGGCACGATCCCTCGCCTGTCCACCCTCGCCGCGATGAGCTGCCCTCCCGCCGCCTCGACCGACGCCCATATCCCCGGATAGCCCGGATCCTCGACAACGGCGGTATCGCCCGGATCAAGGAGCAGCATCGAAATGAGCGCAATCGCCTGCATCGACCCGTTCGTCACGACGACCTGTTCCGGAGTGGCCCTGATGCCCCGCTCCGTCACCAGCAGGCGGGCGATCGCGCTCCGCAGCGGCTCGTGGCCCTCGGCCCGGAAAGCGTCCTCCTGCAGCCTGCCCGGGAAACGGCGGATCTCCGCGTATACGGCACGCTTCCAATCATCATACGGAAAATCCGCAACCGACGGCTGTCCGATCCGGAGGTCATACGGCACCTGATCGTTCACGGAAAGCTGCATGCGGTCTCCCGCGGCGACGATTCTTCTGCCCAGCACGGACAAAAGCGGCTTCCGCATGCGCGCGTTCGCCGCCGCGCCGGCCGGATGATCCGGAGCCGCCGCGTCCGCACTCCTGATCGGCGCGCGGTATGCCGCATACGTACCCGAACCGACGGAGGTCCGCACATAGCCTTCCGCGTGCAGCATATCGTAAGCGGACGCGGCAACTCCCCGGGAGACGGCAAACGAAGCGGCGAGCATCCGGGTTGCCGGCAGCCGCGTTCCTTCCGGCACCGCTCCAGCCAGCATCGCGGCGCGGATCGCCTCATAGAGGGCGTCGCGCTTGCCGAATCCTTCCTCCAGAAACCGCGCGTACAGCGGTTTGACCGCGATCTCGAAACCGCTCATCCTGCTTCCCTCCGACACCCTGAAAAATGGACCTGTTTTTTTACTATGAAGTGGCACTTTTGTTCTGTCAATTGTCAGTTTATGATCGAATTCACATGAGAGGGGGATTCCGGAATGAGAAGACGGGAATTCGAGATGACGGAACAGCGGGAAATCGAATTGTTCCTGGAGGAAGCGAGCTTCGGCTTTCTGTCGGCGGTTCGACCGGACGGACGGCCGAGCATTACGCCGCTCAATTACGTATACGCGGACGGAGCGGTCTATTTCCACGGCAGCCGGATCGGGGACAAAATGGACGCAATCCGGCACAATCCGCACGTGGCCTTCGCCGTGGCCAAAGAGTACGCGATCATTCCGTCGCACTTCACCGATCCGGTCATGGCCTGCCCGGCATCGGCCTACTACAAATCGGTGCTGGTCACGGGCAGCATCGAAACGGTCGAGGACCTCGGGGAAAAAGCCGCGGCGCTCGAAGCGTTGATGAGAAAATTGCAGCCGGAGGGCGGCTACGATCCGATCCGTCCGGACGATCCGCGGTACATCCCGAGACTGAAGGGCGTCGCCGTCCTGAAACTGGTGCCGAAATCGATCACGGCCAAGTTCAAGTTCGGCCAGAATCTGGCGGACGAGAAGCGCTCGGGGGTCACCGCCGGACTGATAGCGCGCGGACTTCCGCTTGACCGGGATACGGCCGATCTGATGGAGCGGTACCGCCCGCACGCATCGAAACCGTAAAGCCGCCCGCCGGCAGGAACGCGGCGGACGGCTTCGCATTATCGCACTTCGGACGGGCTCTTGCCCGTATATTGTTTGAACTGCCTGCTGAAGAAAAAGATATCGCGGTAACCGAGCGCATCCGCCACTTCCGTCACGTTCATCCCGGAATGCATCAGAAGATGCTGCGCGCGTTCGATCCGGGTGCGGATCAGGAATTGCTGCACCGACATGCCGGTCAGTTCCTTGAACTTGATCGCGAAATAGCGCGGCGACAGATTGGCGCGTCTCGCCAGATCCTCGACGCGGTGCTGCATGCCCGGATATTGGCGGATGTAATTTGCGATCTCGTGGATCGTCTCGGTCAGATGATTGCTCGCTTTCTTCTCGGGCGGCTGCCCGTAGTCTTCGCGCAGCAGATGGATGAGCAGCAGTTTGAGGATGAGCCTCGCTTCTTCCTCGGCCGCGTAAGTCTTGATGAGGAACATGCGCACATAACGGGACAGCAGATGCTCGAATTCGACCGTTTCCTGAAGAACCCGGTACGGTTTCGGAATGATTTCGACCGGTTCCGTCACATCGAAATGGATGTAGGTCAACACGAGCGGCTTCTGCGGATTGTGCGTCGCGGTCGGATGGTCGCCCGGACGGAACAGGAAGCAGCTTCCCTTGCCGATCTCGTACGTCTTGTCGTGCAGATCCAGCCATCCCTGGCCGCTCCAGACGTAGAACAGATCGTAGTTGGGCATCGGCTTTTCCCGTTTCTGCCAGCGCCAGTTGGGCTCACAACTGATTTTGGCCAGCGCCGGCAGCAGCACGAGCGAATTCGGTGACAGGTTCAGCATGTGGCCACCTCTTTCATGTCCGCATCGTTCTGCCCTCATCATACATCAGTCGTGAAACGGCGCGCAACACGGCCCGTTTCGGGGAAATCGCCGGTCATCGTTCGGAATTTCGTGGCGTTTCGCGCATTCGGGATGGTATAATATTCGGCATCGGACGTTGTCCGGCCGCCCGGACGACATCTTTTACGGAAAGGATGCGAGGAACGATTGACCATGAATCCGCAAGCCAGACAACTGAATGAGACGATTGAACGCGAGAACGCCCATGTGTACGCCATGTTGTCGGATTTGGGGAGGGCGATCTATTTTCCGAAGGTCGGGATTCTGAGCCAGTCGGCCGAGGCGCGCGCGAAGGCGAACCGCTTCAACGCGACGATCGGCATCGCCCTGGAAAATGGCAAACCGATGCACCTCGACGTCATCCAGCGGACGCTCTCCGAATATGAGCCGAAGGATCTGTACGACTATGCCCCGCCGGCCGGCAAACCCGATCTCCGCAAGGCATGGCGCGAGAAAATGCTGAAGGACAATCCGTCGCTCGCGGGCAAATCGTTCGGCTTGCCGATCGTGACGAACGCGCTCACGCACGGCCTCAGCATCGTCGCCGATCTGTTCGTCGGCCCTGGCGACGCGGTGATTATACCTGACAAAAATTGGGAGAACTACGAACTGACCTTCGGCATCCGCCGCGGAGCCGAGATCATCCAATATCCGTTGTACGACGAGCGGAACAAGTTCAACAGCGCCGGGCTGCGCGACGCGATCCTGTCCTGCAGAAGCCGCAGCGGCAAGGCGATTGTCATCCTGAACTTCCCGAACAATCCGACGGGCTACACGCCGACCCGCGAAGAGGGAGACGAGATCGTCGCCGCCATCCGCGATGCGGCCGAAGCCGGCGTGAACGTCGTGGCCGTGACGGATGACGCCTATTTCGCCCTTTTCTTCGAGGATTCGCTGCACGAATCGCTGTTCGGCAAGCTGGCCGGCCTGCATCCCCGCGTCCTGCCCGTGAAAATCGACGGCGCAACGAAGGAAGAATATGTCTGGGGTTTCCGCGTCGGATTCATCACGTTCGCGGCGGAGTCCGAAGCGCTGCTCTCCGCCCTCGAACAGAAGACGCTCGGCATCATTCGCGCCACGATCTCGAGCGGCCCGCATCCGTCGCAGACGTTCGTGCTGCGCGCGCTGCAATCGCCGGAATTCGATGAACAGAAGCTGGAGAAGTACAACATCATGAAGGGGCGCGCAAACCGCGTGAAAGAGCTGCTCGACAGCGGACGGTACGCGGGCGCGTGGGAGTATTACCCGTTCAACTCCGGATATTTCATGTGCCTGAAGCTGAACGGCGTTTCCGCCGAGCAGGTGCGGAAGCGGCTGCTCGACGCCTATGGCGTCGGCACGATCGCGCTGGGCGAGACGGATCTGCGCGTCGCGTTCTCGTGCATTGAAGAGGAGCATCTGGAGGAGCTGTTCGACACGATTCACCGGGCCGTGCTGGATGTGAAGGAAGGCAGGGCTTGAGATCGTGAAAAACCCGCGGGACGTGCGCTGCATGCGTTGCATGCGTCGAATGCGCGCCGTTCGCTGCGGGTTTCTTTTTGTGCCGGGTTGGAGTGTCGCCACGGCCTTTCGTCGTCGGATCATGCTTCTTGCCGCCTGGTCAGCCAGGCTTCCCATCATCGGACCATGCCTTTTGTGTTCTGGTCAAAACAGCCACTTGCCGTCCTTCTGCACCAGCTCGCCGTCGAGGTGGATCTCGCCGCCGTCCTTCAGATTCTTCACCATGTCCCAGTGGATCGCCGACTGGTTGCCGCCGCCCGCTTCCTCGTAGGCGCGGCCGAGCGCAAGATGGACGGAGCCGCCGATTTTCTCGTCGAACAAGATATATTTGGTCGGGCGCGTGATGCCGAAGTTCATGCCGATGCCAAGCTCGCCGAGGTAGCGCGCTCCTTCGTCCGTGTCGAGGGCGGCGAGCAGCGCGTCCTCGCCTTTCTCGGCGGAGGCCTGCGTGACTCGGCCGTTCTCGAACACGAGCCGGATGCCGCTGATCTCGCGGCCGTTGTAGACGGTCGGCCAGTCGTAGAAAATATGGCCTTCGGTGAGCAGATGGTTCGGCGAATAGAAGATTTCGCCGTCCGGCACGTTGTGCTCCCCGGCGCAGACGATGCCCTTGCGGTTCGCGATGTCGACGGTCAGATCCGTCCCCTTCGCGACAATCCGCACCTTGCTCGCCTGGTCGAACCGTTCGGCCACCTTTTTCATCGAACGCTCCATTTCCGCGTAGTCAACATTGGTCGCCGAGAAGACAAAGTCCTCGTATTCCTCCAGCGACATTTCGGCGTCCTGCGCCTGCGCCTGTGTCGGGAACAGCGTCAGCACCCAGCGCGCGCCGCCCTTCATCAGATATTCGGACAGCTTCGCCGTCGCGCGCCGGCGGGCGGTCAACCGCTGCGGGTCAACGCCGGTCAACTCCTTGTTGTTGGCGGCGCCGATGATGGAGATGACAGCGTCCGCCCGGTGATAGAGCCACTCCATCACTCCGATGTCGGCAATTTGCTCGTCGTTCGCCTCGTCGAAGAAGATTTTTTCGAGTTCCGCCAGTCCGACCTGCAAGATCGGATGGGCTCCCGCCCGGAGTACCTCGCGGTACGTCTCCTTGATCAGCGGCGCCGTCTCGGCTTTGCCGATGATCAGCACCCGCTCGCCGGGCTTCGCCTTGATCGAATGGCCGACGAGCACCTTTGCCAACTGTTCCACTCGCGGATCGCGCATGTGAACGCCTCCTTGCAATCGATCTTGGATTATGAACGCCGACGGTTGAGCCGGCCGGCGGCGGCATTTAGCGGCATCTCGTGCCGTTATTGGCCCGCTGCGGCCTGGCGCCGGGCCGGATGACGGCATTTTGTGCCGCTATTTGGCGGCGTGATGACGACGGAGCCGTCCAGTGGCGGTGATTAACGGCACCCCGTGCCGTTATTGGCCCGCTGCAGCCTGGCGCTGGGCCCGATAACGGCATTTTGTGCCGTTATTTGGCAGCTCCAAGCTGCACGCGGCGCCCAACCGCCCGCCCCGCCGCGCGACTACTCTGCCGCCTCCCGGTCCATATGCCGGCGCAAGCGGCGCGCCATCGCCGGCACGAGCACCAGGCAGCCGGCCATCGCCGCCGCTGCCGGCGCGTACCGGCCGGCGAGCGCCGCGGGCAGCCCGGCGGCGAGGCCGAGCGGCACGGCGCAGGCAAAGTGCGCGGCGGCGGCGACGCGGACCGCGGCGCGCTGCCGACCGGCTTCGGGCAACGGGTACAGGTGCCGCCATACCGCGTGCCGATGCGCATGGCGCACCGTGCCCGCCTGCATTCCGGCCGCCAGGGCGAACAGCCACGCGGCGATCGCCCCCGCCCAGCCCGCCAGGGCGCCGCTGGCTTCGGCGGCCGCGCCTGCCAGCGCGCCGACGGCGATCAGCCGGATCAGCATGCCGCCGATGTCAGTGCGGATGAGCGTCAGCGTATACAGCATCAAGTATGTATTCTCCCGGCTGTGCCGGATCAAGCCGGCGACCCAGGCCGCATAGGGTCGCCGGGCCGGCGTTTCGTCTTCCGCCGGCAAATCGGTGAACGAGCGGAAGAACCGCTCGTATCGCCGCCGCGTCCGCGCTTCCTCGTCGAACAGCCGCTGCCACGGGAACCGGTGCCTGGCAGGCAGACGGCAGACGGCGGCGTAGAGCGCGGCGGCGGCGGCCGCGAAGCCGAGCGCGGCCGGCAACGGCTCGGTGAACAGCGCGTAAACCGCCGCCAGCGTCAATGCCGCGCGGAGCAGTCGGCACAGCCGCCGCGCAGCCGAGCGGGCCATGCGGCGCTCTCGCCACGCGCCGGCGTCGTTCAACGCCTTCAGAACGAGCAGCGCCGGAACGAGCGCGGCAGTTCCCGTCGGCGCGCCGCTCTGCCCGTAAAGCGGCGCGTAGATCAGCCAGGCGGCGAGCATCAATGCGCTTCCGGAGATGTATCCGCCGCGCCGCGCGGACTTCATGTACCGCTCCATCTCATGCTCGCGCGGCATCAGAAAGACGGCGTCGGCCGGCCGGAGATGGGTGCGCAGCGGCGACCGGACGAGCAGAAGCGCCATCACAACGGCGCCGACGGCGGTGATCGGGAAGTCCGGCGGCACAGTTTCCAGAAACGCCGTATAGCCGCTCAAGGCCGTGAGCGCAGCCAGCACGACGAACGTCGGAAAACCGCTCCGCGCCAAGTCGCGGACGTAAGGGGCGACGGCCTTGCGCCACGCTTCCGCCCGCCGGCGGCGCAGCATTTCCAGATCAGGTTCCATAGGCATCCCTTTCCGGGACGATGAACCGGAAGAACAACTGCTCAAGCGTCGCGCCGGGCATTCCGGCCGACTCCCGCAACGCTTCCAGCGTGCCCGAAACGATCAGCCGGCCGTCATGCAGCAGCAGATAGCGGTCGCAATACGCTTCGAGCGTCGAGAGGATATGGGAGCTCATCAGAATGGCCGAACCGGAACGCTTCTCCTCGTTCAGCCTTTCGAGCAGCGACCGCACGGCGAGCGGATCGAGCCCGAGAAACGGCTCGTCGATCACATAGAGCGGCGGCGCGGCGAGCAGCGCGTTCATGATCATCACTTTCTGCCTCATGCCTTTGGACAGGTGCGCCGCGAACGCGGAGCGCTTGTCCGTCATCCGGAATTCGCCGAGCAGCCGTTCCGCCCGCCCGGCGTATGTCGATTCGTCAATCCCGTAAGCCATCGCCGTCAGACGCAGATGTTCCTGCACCGTCAGCTCATCAAAAAGCAACGGCGTCTCCGGCACATAGGCGAAAGAACGGCGATACCGCTCCGCATCCTCCTCCAGCGTGACGCCGCCGATCCGGACCGAGCCGGCGAACGGCTTCATCAGCCCGAGGAGATGCCGGATCGTCGTGCTCTTGCCGGCGCCGTTCAGCCCGAGCAGCCCGACCATTTCGCCCGGCGCGACCGAAAACGACAAACCGTGCAGCACGGGGCGCCGCGGACTGTATCCGCCCGACAGCTCCTCCACCTCGACAAGCGGCTCCATCTGATCACCTGCCTTGTCTCCACATTATACCGGACTTGGGAAGGCAGGTTCAAAACCGGAGGCGCTTGTCCGTCCCGCGCTTCCCGGAAACACGAAGGGCTGCGCCTTCTGTGTCCGCGGCGGGCGGACGGCAGACGGGCAACCCTCTTCACTCCAAACGTTACGTGTGCATGCTCAAGGTTTGATCACAATTTTCGTCACCGTCGAATCCGTGCCGGACACCTCGACGTTGCGTCCCGGGGTGAGCAGCGAAGCGTCGCCGACGATCTGGACGTTATTCGCCACGTTGTAGATGACGGCAAGCGTGCCGCTGTCGGTATTTTTCGTCAGCGAAATCGTCGACAGCCGGCCTTCCGCATTCAGGGTGACCGAATTCAACACTCCGGCGTCCGTGAACGTGTTCGATTGCGAGGCGGGCTGCGTCACTTCGACGAACACGGCCTCTCCATTGTAGGTCAGGACGAACACCTTGTCGCCCGCCCGCAGCGCGGACGCGTCAACCTTCGCTCCGCCGCGGAAAATGAACGCGTTGGCGGAAATCGGCACCACGACGTCGGTGTTGTCCGAACGGGTGACGACGAGGACGCCGGGCGACGACGCTTTCACCACGCCCGTTACCGTCCGGTCATCGTTCTTGTCCGGGAGCTGGTTGTCCGTGCGGTCAAGCAGCGCCGCGAGCTCCGCCCGCGTCACCGGCCGGTTCGGCTTGAACGTGCCGTCCTGATAGCCGGTGATGAGGCCTTTCTCAATGGCGACGGCCACGTAGCCGACGGCGCCCGCCGGAATGTCTTTCGCGTCGCGGAACGGCAGAGAAGCGTTGTGCTTCGCTTTCGCTTCTTCCTCCAGGCCGAGCGCCTTCACCAGCAGAATGGTCGACCAAAGCCGATCGGCCGGTTTGTCGGGATGCACCTTGTCTTCCGTTTCGGCGAACAGGCCGTTCTCCACCGCGACCGCCACATAGCCGACCGCCCACGGATACTGCCGGACGATCTTGTCCGCGTCCTTGAAATGCAGCTCCGTGCGCATTTCTTCTTCCGACTCGGCCTGGCTGCGCAGCCCCATCATCCGGACGGCGGCCGTCAGCGCCTCGATGCGCGAGACCGTCTGGTGCGGTTTGAATGTGCCGTCTTCATATCCGGTGAAGACGCCTTTCGAAGCGAGGCGCATGATCGGGACCAGCGCCCACTTCATTTCCTCCTCGTCTTTGAACTGCAGCCGGATCACGATCTCGTTCGAAGTATTGCGGTCCGACTTTTTCTTGTCATGCGAATGTCCCTTCGGACCTTTGTCATGCCCCTTGCCTTTGCCGTCTGCAAAAGCCGAAGCGGCACCTCCAAACAATGTCATGACGGCCAATGCCGAAATAACGGTTTTTCTCCATGCAGAGCTTTGCATCGCCGCTGCATCCTCCTTCCAGACCGAATGGAATGAGTCATCCGACCAGCGCGCCGGGTCGTGCGTCTACAACATTCGGTGCCATTCGATCTTTTCAGGGGGGAGAAGAAAAATCAAATTATTTTTCCGTCGGCTGCCCTTCGTTCGCCCATTTCGCCTTCAGCCATCTCGGCGCGCCCTTGTTCTTCCGGTCGATCTCGCGTTCGCGGCGCTTCGGTTTGCTTCCGCCCGCTCGCGGCTCCGGACGGGCCGCTTCCACGCTGTGCCGGCCGGCCGATTTCCTGGTGTCCGGGTGCGAAGCCGCGGTCTGCCTGCTCCCCGGCTTTCCGGCGTCCGGGTGCGAAGCCGCGGTCTGTCTGCTTCCCGGCTTTCCGGCGTCCGGGTGTGAAGCCGCAGTCTGCCTGCTCCCCGGCTTTCCGGCGTCCGGGCGTGAAGCCGCAGTCTGCCTGCTCCCCGGCTTTCCGGCGTCCGGGTGTGATGCTGCGGTCTTCCTGCTCCCCGGCTTTCCGGTGTCCGGGCGTGAAGCCGCGGTCTGTCTGCTTCCCGGCTTCCCGGGCTTCGGGCGCGAATGCGCCGTTGCGCGTTGATCCGCCGCATCCGCGGCCTCCCGCCGGGCAGCAGGCCGTTCCGCCGCCGCTTGCGGCCTTGCCGCTCCGGCACCGCCGATATGCTTTGCCGGCCGTGTCTCCGCCCGCCGTTCGGCGGACCGACGCGAAGACGAGCCGGAACGCGCGCCCCGCTGCCGCTCCGCCGGATCAACCAGCCGGCCGCCGTACAGCTCGCGCTCCTCGATCGCGATGCCGAGCTTGCGCGCCAGCTTCACGACCCGGTGCCAGTCACGGGGATCGACCAGCGAGACAGCCGTTCCTTCCCGGCCCATGCGACCGGTCCGTCCGGCGCGGTGGACGTAGCGCTCGGCATCCGCCGGCACACCGAGGCTTATGACAAGCTGCAGTTCCGGGAGATCGATGCCCCGGGCGGCGACATCCGTCGTCAGCACGACGCGCAGCTTGCCGTCCCTCAGCCGTTCGAGCGTCTGCGAACGGGTCAGCTTGTCCGCGTCGCCGTACAGCGCGCCCGCCGCAAACCCTTCATAGCGCAGCCGCGCTTCCCAATGCGCGATCTGGTCCGTCTGATCGAAGAAAATCAGCGCCGACGACGGGCGCAACGCGTGCAACAGCCGTTTGGCCGTTTCAAAAAAATTCCGCCGTTCCGCGCGAACCGCACAGTGGCGGATCGAATCCGGAAGCCGGCTTTCCGGATTCAGATCGATCCGGACGGGCTCCCGCATCAGCCGCTCCGCCAACGCCATCGTCTCCGGCGGCAGCGTGGCCGAGAAGAACGCGAGCTGCCGGCCCCCGGGCACGGCGTCCAGCACCGCCTCCATTTCCTTCGCCGAGCCGAGCGCGAACATCTGGTCCGCTTCGTCGAGCACGACCAGCTTCACCGCGTGCAGCTTGAGCTTGCGCATCTTGAACAGCTCATGCAGCCGGCCCGGCGTCCCGACCGCGAGATGCGGCTTGCGCTTCAGTCCGTCGATCTGGCGGCTCACCGACGCGCCGCCGATGAGCTGTTGCACGCGGACGCCTTCCGGGCCTCCGAATCGTTCGGCCTCGCGCACGATCTGCATCGCGAGTTCCTGCGTCGGCGCCATGACGAGCGCTTGCAGCTCGGGCTTGTCCGTCTCGATCCGCTGCAGCGCCGGCAGCAGAAAGGCCAGCGTCTTGCCGCTGCCCGTGTGCGACCGCGCGCAGACGTCGCGCCCTTCCAGCATGGCCGGAATCGCCGCCGCCTGCACCGGAGCCGGTTCGGCCAGTCCCGCTTCCTTGAGCCGCCCGGCCAGCGTCTGCCGTACGCCGAGCGATGTCCATTCCTTCTCCATGATGTCCTCCCGTCGCCAACTTTCGTGTTGTTGCGTTTGCCCGGTCATTTGCGGTTCAGCCATGAGCCGGCAAGCCTGTCGCCGATCCGCGGAAACAGGTGGTACAGCTTGACGCCGAGCGCGGCGGCAAGCGGCAGATCGGCCTCAGGCTTGCGCTTCTCGATCACGTTCACGATCTGCGCCGCCACCTTCTCCGGTCTCATCATGAACCGTCGCACATTGCGCACATATTGGCCGTCCGGATCGGCGATCTCGAAGAACGGCGTGTCGATCGGGCCGGGATTGACCGCCGACACGGCGATCCCGGTCCCCTTCAGCTCCATTCTGAGCGCGTTCGTGAACCCGAGCACCGCGTGTTTCGAAGCGGAGTACCCGGTCGATTTCGGCGTCGCGAACTTGCCGGCAATGGACGCGATATTGACGATATGGCCCTCGCGCCGCGCGAGGAACGACGGCAGCACCGCCTTCGTGCAGCGCACCATGCCCATGTAGTTCGTATCCATCATCGACTCAAAATGGTCGATCGGCGCATCCCTGAACAGTTCGAAAATGCCGAATCCCGCGTTGTTGACCAGCACGTCGACGGGGCCGAAATCGGCCTGGATCCGCCGCGCCACATCCTGCACCTGGTCGTTGTCCGTCACATCCAGCCGATAGACGCCGCATCCCGCGCCGATATCCGCCGCGGTCTTCCGCAGCCGTTCTTCGTTCCGGCCGGTCAATATCGGCAACGCGCCCCGGCATGCCAGCAATTTCGCCGTTTCGGCTCCGATGCCGCTGCCCGCGCCGGTGATCCAGACGATCTTGTCTTTCAGCATAACCGTCGCCTCCTGCGAACAGTGTACTGCAACCGGGCCCGATTGGCAAAAAGCTCCGTGATACGCAACAACAACCGTATAAGCCGCAACAACCGCATATGCAACTACACGGGCGGAGCAGACGCCCGGGGAGCCGCGGCAAACGCATAAGTCTCCACACTTCGCCGGATTCATGGTACGATGCGGGTAGGACGATCGAAGGACGGGACAAGACAGAACGGACCATGGATCGGTCGCAGTGAACAAGGAGGGACGGCATGCCCAACATATGGACGCATCTGCTGTTCGGCCGCGACGTGCTGGAGCGGATCGGCGAACGGGAAATGATCGGGGATGCGGGAAAGCGCAACCTGTTTCAGATGGGATGTCAGGGGCCGGATTTTCTGTTCTATCACAACTATCTGCCGTGGAAAAGCGGCGACGCGATGAACCGGCTCGGGAGCGCCATGCACAGCGTGCAATGCGGTCCCGTCCTGATGGAGTTGCTGGACGGGGTTGCCGGCCTTTCCGCCGGACGCAATAATCCGGACGACGCGGTCGTCTATGCGCTCGGATTCGTGCTGCATCATACGCTGGATCGGGTCGTACATCCCTACGTGTTCAGCCGTTCCGGATTCCGCAAATGGGACCACCAGCGGTTCGAAGTCATGATGGATACACTTGTCGTCCGCCGGAAACTCGGCATCGAGACGTGGCGCACGCCGGTGTGGCGGGAACTGGATGCGGGAGACGCGCTTCCCGAAACGGTCGTCGAGACGTTCGAGCGGATCGCCGCGCGGTACTATCCGGAACTGGCCGGAAGCATCCGCCGGGAAGACTGGAACCGGGCCTACCGCGACATGATCGCCGCCCAGCGGCTGTTCCATGACCCGACGGGCATCCGGCGCGCGCTCACGTTCGGCAAGTTCGAGCCGCTCGTGTACAAGCGCCGGGTTCCGGAACTCGACGTGCTGAACGAGAAGGGAAGGCCGTGGCTCGATCCGACGGACGGATCGACCCGCCATGCCGACACGTTCGACGACATGTGGGAGCGCGCCATGGAGGAGAGCATCGCGATCATGCGCGCGGTGCTGGAGTGGCTGCGCCTCGAAGCGCGGGCGGATAGTGCCGGCCGCGATCCCGCCCGCATCGCGGAACTGCGCGCGCGGACGGCCGAACTGATCGGCAACCGGTCGTACGAGACCGGCCTTCCGTGCGGCACGGCCGAGATCCGGTTCGCGGACCCGATCTGGCCGGACGGCCGCGGCGCCCGCCCCGACGCGCAGCTTACGGGTTGACCGGCCGCGGCGCACCCAAGCGGCACCGGTTCACGGGCTGGCCGGCATCCGATCGCCCTGGACGGCGCAGCACGCGAACAGACCGGCATCGAATCGCCCAAGGCGATACCGCTCTCCATGCGGTCCGCGCCTTGGGCGCCGCATTGTCCGCCGCAAGCCCCCCTCATCTCACATCGCTTCGCGCGTCTGGCCTTTATGGCGCAAGCGCATCCGCATCAACCGCAGTTTCTCGTAGACCGAATCGAGCGGTTTCCCCTCCAGATCGGCTTCCGAATAGACCTGCTGCAGAATCGGCTTCAAATATTTGTCGCCGACCGACCGGATCGCTTCCCGGATCCGCTCCTGCTCTTCCTCCGGCAGCAGGCTGATCTCCCGGTCGAGCAGCGGGCCCATGTCGTAGCCCGCGCGGTCGAGCTGCTCGATCCGTTCCACCAGCCGCCGCCGGTCCATGTCGAGCATCTGCGCCAGTTCGTCCAGCCCCAGACCGTCCTGAACCGCCTGCAGAATCGAGCGCGTCGTGCGGTGGCGCTCCATCTCCGTCCTGTATTTCAGTTCCTTCTGCTTGAACAGCCACTTCGAATAGGCTTTCGGATCGAGCACCTCCTGCACCCAGGTCAGCGGGAACGTCGTCCGCCGCTCGAACCCGCGCGTAATCGTCAGCACATCTTCGGCGTACGCGGCCGATTTGCCCTCGCCCCAGCCGGGGATGGAGCGCAGTTCCTCTTCCGTCTGCGGCACGAATGCGCTGATCATCATGAGCAGATTGTTCCGCGCGATCGCGTACGGCGCTTTCCGCTCGGCCGCGGCCCGCGCGCGGCGCCACTCCCGCAGCGCGCCATACAGATCCTCCCGGCAATGCAGTTCGCCGTAGCAATGCAGCATCGAGACGTAGCTGCCGGCCGCCGGCTTGCGGTCGTCGAGCATGCCGTCCAGCACCGGTTCATACCCTTCCCCGAGCTTGACGGCGACGCCGTGACGGAAGGTCGAGATCATCTCTTCCCAGGACGATCCCTCGTACCAGATGTCCGTCCGGACCGAACCGCCGCCGGGTTCCGTCCAGACGACGGACCACGTCCCTTGCGATTCGCCGATTGACACCTGCGCCGCGACGACCCGCCCTTCATCCGACTGTTTCTCCAGCGTGTTCAGAAAAACAAGCTGCATCCTCATCCACCTCCGCTTTGAATTCGGAACGGCCGGGACGAAGAACAGCACAAAAAAGCACCCCGCATCAAGCGAGGTGCTTCCTCCCGGCCGAATATCCGATTGACTCTACTATACCAGATTGTGTATGAAGTGACAAGATGTCACACGCGAACGGCCGAATGGCTTCCGAAGCGTTCGTTCGCCCGGCTGATCTCCACGCACGCCAGAACAAAGGCTCCCACGTCGTGCAGGTCGTTGTCGCTCACCGGCCCCGCAACGTAGTGCGCGTAATCGCCCGCCGCAGTTCCGACGCAAATATCCGGCACGATCAGCCGTCCCCGCTCGTCATACCGCACCCGTTCCGTCAAGCCGCGGTATCCCCGCCAAGCGGCCTTCATCCGGTCTTCGCCGGCGCAGCCGTGGCGGACCGCTTTCGCGATCGTATACACGAACAGCGAGGAACAGGACGTTTCGAGCCAATTGTCCGGCCGTTCCCCTTTGTCCACCACTTGATGCCACAACCCGCTCTCGCCGTCCTGAAAGCGGATCAGCGCGTCGACGAAGCGGCCGAGCGCCGGTTTCAACTCTCTCCCGCCCGGATGGCCGTCCGGAAGCAGATCGAGAAGATCGGACAGCGCCATGCCGTACCAACCGAGCGACCGCCCCCAAAATTCCGGCGCATTGATCGCCGTCGGCACGACCAGCGCGGCGTACGTGTCAACGAGCCACAGCGCCTTCACCACGAGGAAGGTCGGAATCATGCCGCCGCTGAACAGCATCGTGAACACGACCATGAACATGATTTCCCCGGCCTTCAATAGTACCGCCTGCCTGTCATCCCGCGGGTCTGCCATTTCACCGCGCGTCAGGCGTAAGGTATAATAGACGATATGCGTTTCGATTGGAGGGACTTTCATGCTTCCGAACTACGATTTCGTCTCGGATTCAACCGAGGAGACGTCGACGCGGTTCGTGACGTTCATTACGCCGCAGCTCAACCGGTTTGACCTGGCCGTCACGACGACGAACCGGTTTTACGGCAAGAAGCTGGTCACCGACCTGCAGAAAGGGATCACGGCCATCATCGGATCGGATGATCTCGAAGAAGAAGGTTATCTCGAGGAGACGTTCCGGCTGACGGAGGAGGAAGCGGCGGAACTTGAGGCGTTCCTGCACCTCGTGATCGGGCCGGCGCATACGTCGGACTGACCCGGATCATACTGAGAGCGGCAGACGATTCCAACTCCGGGAGGCATTCGCCGTGAAGAGGAAAGGCTTCAAACCGGAAAACCGCAGCGAACATACCGATTTTGCCGTCGTGGAGTCGCAGCGCAACGACCTGACCAGCGAAGAATTTCCGGAAGGCCCCTACGGCTCGCCGCTTCTGAGCGAGACACTCGGCAAAAGCGAGCCGCATCGGATCGATCAGCGCCATCCGAACCGGTTCGATTATGAGAACCGGACGCTGCACGAACGGCAGGACCGCGATTACCCGGGCGACCAGGGCATGCCGGACGAGATGGACCGGCGCTGACACCGGCCCGGATCAGCCCCACACTTCCCCGAACACGTCTTCCTTCCATCCGACGGTCAGATTCCGGCCGTCCGTCACGACCGGCCGCTTCACCAGGCGGCCGTTCGACGCGAGCAGCCGGATTTGCCCGTCTTCGTCCATCTCCGGAAGCTTGTCCTTCAGATTCAGCTCGCGGTAGACTTCGCCCGACGTGTTGAAGAAAGCCCGAACCCCGAGGCCGCTGATGCGCAGCCACTCCCGAATCTCCTGTTCGGTCGGCGGCTGCTCGAACAGATCATGCAATTTCAGCTCATGGCCCTTCGTCTGGAGAAACTTCAAGGCGCTGCGGCATGTCCCGCATTTCGGATAATAATAGACGTTCAGCGTTTTCTTGCTCCCCATGATCTTTCCCCACCCATGCTAAAAAAGTTCACGATTCGCGATCATCAAGCGTCTCCAGCATCCGTTCCAGCCGGAGCAGCTCTTCGGGCAGCGGCGATGCGAACATCATCCGCTCGCCGGTCATCGGATGCGTCAGCTCCAGCTCCGCGGCGTGCAGCGCCTGGCGGCCGGCCGTCCTGACGGCTTCCGCCAGCCAGTCCGGCCCCCCTTCGCCGCGGCCGTCGTACAGTTCGTCCGCAATGAGCGGACAGCCGATGTGTTTCATATGAACGCGGATCTGGTGCGTCCTGCCGGTCTCGAGTGCAAGGCTCACCCTGGCGGCCTTCCCGCCGCCGTAGACGGCTTCCGTCCTGTAATGCGTAACGGAAGGATAGCCGTCCGGCGTCACGATCCGGATATGCGGCGCTTCCGGATTCCGGTCGATCGGCGCGTCGATCGTGCCGTCGGTCGGATCGGGCGCGCCGCGGACATAGGCGATGTAGCGCTTGCCGATGCGGCCGCGCTTCATCTGCTCCGCGAGCTGCTGATGCACGTACGCGTTCTTCGCGACGGCGAGGACGCCCGACGTGTCCTTGTCCAGCCGATGCACCGGACGGAACCGGTGCGCCTCGCCCCGCTTCGCCCAATGGTGGACGACGCCGTTCGCCAGCGTGTTCACGTAGTGCCCTTTCGTCGGATGGACGACGATCCCCGCGGGCTTGTCCAGCACCAGCAAATGCGGATCTTCGTGAAGAATGGCGAGCGGCATCTCCTGCGGCAGCACATCGTCCGCCTCTTCCGCTTCCATGCGCAGCGCGATCCGGTCGCCCGCCGACACGCGGTCCGATGTGAAGGCGCGCCGGCCGTTCACCGTCAGACCCGCTTCCGTCCGCTTGAGCCGCGTGAGCAGCCTGCGCGAGACGCCGAGCCGCTTCTGCAGCACCGAACGGACGGTCAGCCCGGCGTCCTCCTGCCGGACGACCAGTTCGATCGGGTCGCTGTACAGCGTATCATCCAACGGGCTTCACTTCCCCGGGGGCTGCGAGTCGGACCTGCGGAACACGTCCGCGCTGCGCGCGTACTCCGTGTCGCGGACGCCGAGCCGCGCGTTGGCGGCGCGGGCCGCGACGAAGAACCAGTCCGACAGCCGGTTCAGATACGCGAGCACCGCATCGTTCACCGGTTTCTCCGCGGCGAGCGTCGCGGCGCGGCGTTCCGCCCGCCGGCATACGGTGCGGCAGACGTGCAGCAGCGCGGCCGCCTCCGATCCGCCGGGCAGGATGAACCGGGCGAGCGGAGGCGCCTCCCCGTCGAGCGCGTCGATCTGCCGTTCGAGCCGCCCTACCGGCTCCATGCTCATTTTGAAAACTTCCGGATTGTCCGCGTACGCGAGATCCGACCCGCAATCGAACAGCTCCTGTTGAATCTGCAGCAACTCGTCCGCAAGATCGGCAAGACGATCCGCGCGCCGCAGCGCGGCTTCCGCCAGACCGGCGAAGCTGTTCAGTTCGTCGATCGTCCCGTACGCCTCCACCCGGACATCGTCTTTTCGGACGCGTCCGCCGATAATGGATGTCCTGCCCGAATCGCCCTTGCGCGTATACCATTTCATGCCGATTCCCGTCCCATGGCAAATCTTCTCTTTCATGCACCACTATACCACATATTCCGTGGGCTGCGAAAATGAAGAAGCCGGCTCTCCGCCGGCTCTTCGGATATGCGGCTTCGTGCGCCTGCTCTAATCGTTCCAGCAGCTTAGCCTGAACCGCATGAACTCGTTGATTTTGTTGTCCAGTCTGCGGCTCGCTTCGATCACCCGTTCCGAACGGAGCGAATCTTCCTCCAGATAGGCGCGCTCCATATGCTGACGCAACCGGCAGATTTCATCCTCGAGCATTTCGGCGGAAAACGTCAACCGACCGGCGCTGAACTTGTGAATCTGCTGGCCATTTGAATATCCGATGCCGCCGCCGGCCATTCCTTCTCTCCCCTTCCTCCGGTTTGCCCGGCCGATGAAATGCCATGCCGCCGCAGACTGCGGTCAACCCCGTTTGAGCTTGTCGACGAATCGGCCGATCCGCTCGATCGCTTCGTTGAGCTGCGCGACGGAAGTGGCGTACGAGCAGCGGACATGCCCTTCGCCGCCGAGGCCGAACACGTAGCCCGGCACAACGGCGACCTGCGCTTCCATGAGCAGCCGCTCGGCGAACGTTTCGGAATCGAGCCCCGTCGACCGGATGGACGGGAACGCGTAGAACGCCCCCTGCGGCTCGTGGCAGTCGAGGCCGATCTCGCGAAAGCCTTTGACCACCAGCCTGCGCCGCTGATTGTACGACTCGATCATTCGCTCCATCTCTTCCATCCCGTTCGTCAGCGCTTCGAGCGCCGCGATCTGGCCCATGATCGGCGCGCACATGACCGTGTACTGGTGAATTTTCAGCATGGCGCCGATCAGTTCCGGATGGCCGCAGACGTAGCCCATCCGCCAACCGGTCATCGCGAACGCTTTCGAGAATCCGCTGACCAGAATCGTCCGGTCCTTCATGCCGGGCAGAGAAGCGAAACTGACATGTCGCGTGCCGTAGGTGAGCTCGGCGTAAATCTCGTCCGCGATGACGATCAGATCGTATTTCTCCACAATCCGCGCGATCGGCAGCCAGTCCTCGCAGGTCATGATGCCGCCCGTCGGATTGCTCGGATAGCAGAGAATGAGCACTTTCGTGCGCGGCGAGATCGCGGCTTCCAGCCGCTCGGCGCGAACCTTGAACCGGTCTTCGGCCAATGTCTCAACGCTTACCGGAATGCCGCCGGAGAGCGACGCGATCGGCGAATACGGAATATAGCACGGTTCCGGAATGAGAATCTCGTCGCCCGGCTCGATCAGCGCGCGCAGCGCCAGATCGATCGCTTCGCTGCCGCCGACGGTCACGAAGATTTCGCGGTCCGGATCGTAGCTGACATGGAAACGGTTCGCCAGATAGGCGGCGATCGCTTCGCGCAGTTCCGGTATCCCGGCGTTGGACGTATATTGCGTTTTGCCTCTCTCCAGGCTGTATACGGCCGCTTCGCGCACATGCCAGGGCGTGACGAAATCCGGCTCGCCGACGCCGAGCGTGATGACATCCTTGCGGCCTTGCACGAGATCGAAAAATTTGCGGATGCCCGAAGGCTTGATGCTGCGGACGCCGGACGACAGATAATCCGACATTGAACGGCGGATCGGCCGGCTGACCGTTGTCTGCTCCTTGTCCTTGATCACAAGCGACACTCCTTACGGCGTGATGACAAGCCTCTGATCACCTTCGCGCTCTTCGAAGATGATGCCGTCCTGTTTGTATTTTTTCAAAATGAAGAACGTCTTCGTCGACAGCACGGCGTCGATCGGCGACAGTTTGTTCGAGACGAAGGACGCGACTTCCTGAAGCGTCTTGCCTTCCACTTCGACCAGCAGATCGTACGCGCCCGACATCAGGAAGACCGATTTCACTTCCGGATACTGGTAGATCCGCTCGGCGATGCCTTCGAAGCCGCGGCCGCGCTCCGGCGTGATCTGCACTTCGATCAGGGCCGTCACCTTGTCGTCCGCGACTTTGCTCCAATTGACGACCGCCGCGTATTTGACGATCACGTAATCCTTCTCGAGTTCTTCGATCGCTCGCTTCACTTCCTCTTCCGGGGCGTCGAGCATCGTCGCGATGAGCGCAGGCGACCTCCGCGCGTCTTCTTTCAGCAATTCGAGGATTTTGAGCTTGAATCCATCCACCATACCATACCCTCCTCGCACCCAAGCGGATAATAATGTTATATCATACACCGGATTCGCTTGTTCTGTAAAACAAAAATAAAAGCAGCGGAATTCTGGCCGCTGCGAGGGGGCGAATCCTTCACCCGTTCTTCGTGTTCGCACCCCTGAAAAAGTTTGAGAGAATGTAGAGTCCGATGCCGATGGAAAGCAAAGCGATGCCAAACGGGTTCCGGTACCCGTAGACAGTCAGAAGACCAAAGCCAAGCGCAAAGTACAATGTTCCGGCAGAGATGAGCCGTTTTCTCCAACGGTGCTTGCCGTTCATGTTCCCTCCTGCATACCCCGTTTTATCCACATTATAGACGAAGACCGTCCGCCGCGCGAGACAAAAAAAGACGGGCCTGCGCCGCCGCGCAGCCCCGCCGGTGAAACTTCCGCGCAAACCCGACCTTCCGCCTACGGCAGATGGATCGTCTTGACGTGGTTGAAGTGGATATAGACCGTCTGGCCGGAAGCGTTCGCGATCGCCAGCATCCCGTCGTCCAGCCCTTTCAGCACGCCGATCTTGTTCGGATGCTCGCCGAGGTCGAGCACGACGAATTCGCCGATCAGCTTGCGCACCTGCTGTTCGAACGTGCGCGAGAGCGAGACGGGGGACGGCTTGAGCGGAAACTGTTCCGGGGACATGCCGTAGGGCGTCGATTGCGGAGGATAGGGCACCAGATACTTCAGATGATCGAGCGAGATGACAACGGAATGATAGACGGGCGAATAGAAGACAAAATAGTCGTTCATGACGCTGGTCACATATCCGTGGATCGTCTGGCTTCCCGTGATGAACAGCTCCGAGAACATGCCCTTCGCATTGAGCAGCACCTTGCGGTACGAGATCGGTTCGGACTGCGGTTCGAACGGCAGTTCGGCGGACCCGTCTTCCGCTTCTTCCGCCTCGCCCGGCCGAAGCTGCTGCACGTGGACGAGCGGAACGTAATAGTACCGGGATTCGCTGCGGATGACAAGGATATCGGGCCCCGTCTCGATCAGTATGCCGGATACCGGCAACTGTCTGCCCGACAGCTCCACTTCGACGGGTTTGCCCGTCAGCGGATGGTTCATGTCGCATACCTCCTTCCTATGCAAGCCATAGTGTCCATAGATACAGCGCCCCCAGACTGACGAACAGTCCCGCCGGTATGACCAGCAGCGCGGTCCGGATGTAGGCTCCCCATGTCACGCGGATGCCGTGCTGTTTCAGGATGAACATCCAGATGAGCGCCGCCAGCGTGCCGAGCGGCGTAAGCAGCGCCCCGACGTCGCTGCCGATGATGTTCGCCAGGTAGGCGATCTGCAGCGTCCGCTCATCCAGTCCCATATCGGTCAGCGCCATCGTCCCGATCATGACGGACGGAAGATTGTTGATCAGGTTCGACATGACGGTGAGCAGCCCGCCTGTCCACATGATCGACATGAGACCGCCTGCCGCGATGTACGGCGCGGCCTGCCCGGTGATCCAATCCGTCAGCCCCGCGTTCCGCATGCCCGTGACGACGACGTAGACGCCGAACGCGAACGCGAGAATGTGCCACGGCGTTTTGCGGACAAGATCGGCGGGACCGATGCCCGTCCACTTCCAGCGCACAAAAATAAGCGTTGCCGCGCCGGCGGCCGCGATCCACTCGATCGGAACGCCGGCGGCCGATCCGGCGAAGAACGACGCGCGAATCAGCACAACGAGCGCGATGCATACCTGAAAGAGACGCCAGTCGGGCATGTACGCGCCGGCAAAGCGAAGCGGATGGAACGGCGCCTTTCCGGACTCCAGCGCCGATTCCGGCAGCCACCTGCCGGCTGCGGCCTGCGGATCGATGATGAGCTCTTCCCCATCCGCATTGCCCGCAAATGTTTTTGGTCCCGGCAGCCGGGCGATGCGCCGGGGAATGGCGCGCTGGTGGATGGCGAGCAGCAGCAGGGCAATGACCGCGATGCCGGCCATCGACGGCGGAATCATCAGCCAGGCGTACGTGTTCAGATCGAGGCCGACGATCTTCAGCGCGATCAGGTTGGCAAGATTGCTGACACCGATCGGTGCGCTTGCCGCCGTCGCGACCATCGCGCGCCGATCAGATAGGGAATCTGCTGGTGGATTTTGAGCCTGAGCAGCCTCGCGACCTGAATGATGATGGGGGTCGTAATCAGAATGCTTCCGTCGTTGTTAAAAAATAAGGTCATCAGGAAGCATAGCGCCATGATGACCCAGTAAAGCCTTATGCCGGAACCGCGCGCATACCGGATGACATTGTAGGCCGACCACCGGAAAAAGCCGATGCTGTCCAGCACAATCGACATGACGATCGTGCATAGTATGGTTACGACGGCGCCGCTGACGACACCGAACACTTCGCCGAGTTCCTGCGGCCGGACGACGCCGATCAGGAGCAGCGCCAAGGCGCCGCCTGTCGCCGGATACGCCTCGTTCAACCCTCTCGGCCGCCAGACGAGCAGGGCGATGGTGACGGCGAAAACCGCATATGCGCCGATCGTCTGGGCCTCATACATGTTCCCGCGCCTCGCTCGGGACGGCGAGCTCCAGCCGATCCGCCCTGAGCGCATCGGCAGCCGGTTCGGGTCTGTGGTCCGCAGGCAGCTTCATCAGCGCGTACAGCGGAATGCCGGCAAGAAGGATGACCAGAGCCACAATCATGTGATTCCCCCCCTTGCGGGCCGGCTGACTCGCCGGCCCCTGGCTTCATGGTTGATCCGAGGTGAAGTCAGAAGCTCCGATTAATTCTTCCGGCCGCCGGAACCGCCGACGCCTCGGCTGCCGCCCTGACGTCCTCCTTGATGGCCGCGGCTTCCGCCTTGACGGCCTCGGCTGCCGCCTTCCTGCTTGCGGCCTTGGGATGAGCCGCCGCCATTCCGGCCGCTTGACCGCTGACCTTGCGAACTTTGTCTGCTGTCCTGGGATTTGTCATCGCTGCTGCCATTCCGGCTGCCGTTCTTCTGCGCGAGGCTTACCGTCCGGATATGGAACAGCGGAATGCGGATGACCTCCTTGCCCGAAACAAGCAGCAGCGTATCGGGGCCGACTTCCACGATGAAACCGGTCACTTTTTCCGGTCCGCCCTGGTTGATTTGCACGAAATGCTTGGTCAGCCGGTGGAGCACGCCATTGAAGCTGTGCGCCATAATATAGCCCGTATGGCCTCTGGTGCGCCCGGTGCTGTGCGCCTCCTTGCTTTCCGTGATGCTCTTGATGTGCGCCGTATTCACATAGACGATGCCTTCTTTCGTAAGAACCACGATGTAATCGGCATGTACGGCGATCAGCTTGCCGTTGACCGACTCCGGACCGCCTCGGTTGATCCTGACGCTCTTGCCGATGAACGACATCAGGTAGCTTACATGCTGCCCGCCGAAACGGAACATCGGATAAAACATTCCCTATCCCTCCATTTGCAAACTTGCGGATGAATTGATTTCGGACTGCAAAGTGATTGCCATCCCTCCCTTGTACCGACTGTGCGGACATCCCTCCTGTCCTTGTCCCATGCCTGTCGTCATGAAGGATGAAATGTAATACAAGCTTATGTATCCCGTTGACAACCGGTACTAGTTGAAAGACCATTTGCTGCCAAATTGTGTTCAAGGCCAGTCCGGCAGACAAGCGGCGTTCATAGCTTGTATTAAAGTCGCCAGAAGGAGGAGGAATCAGCATGCCGGACAGGCAGCACAGAGGCGCAAACCAACAGGGTGCCGGCGCGGCGGATGCGGGAAACAGAGCGGGACGCACCGGCGGGCAGCGCACACGGGGACAAAACACACGGGGACAACGCACAGCAGGACAGCGCACACGCGGACAACGGACCGGCGGACAACGCACTGCGGGACAACGCACTGCAGGACAACGCACACGCGGACAACGGACCGGTGGACAACGCACTGCGGGACAACGCACTGCAGGACAACGCACTGCAGGACAACGCACACGCGGACAACGGACCGGTGGACAACGCACTGCGGGACAACGCACTCGCGGACAACGCAATGGCGACCAGGGCTCCGGTGATCAAGGCGCCGGCGAACAAGGCCCCGGTGAACAGGGCTCCGGCGAACAAGGCCCCGGTGAACAGGGCTCCGGCGGACAACGTTATGACGAGCAACGTATCGTCGGGCAGCACACCGGCGAGCAGCGCACGGACGGACGTCGGGAACAGCAAAACGCGATCTGGCCGTATGTTGGCCATTATTGGCCGCCCGGCTGGTACATTACCGCGAGGAACCGGCAGCCGTAACCGGCAGTGACCGGGACGGCCCCGGCTGAATAGCGTAACAATGAAGATAGCCTATCGTCGATGACGATAGGCTTTTCGCTTTGTCGGGCGCAATTCGCATGCCGGGAGGATGGAAGTCCATGTCATCCGCATCCCTTCCAAGCCGCCGCATCCAAATTGATCCCGCGTGGTGGGAAGCCATCCACCGGGACCCTTGGGATGACCGCGAAGCGGATGTCCTCATTGACGGGAAGATCGCCGCGAAGCTGAAAATCCGCGGCGGCCATACCCGGGGATATCCGAAGCCTTCCTATGAGCTGCGCGTCGTGAACGGCCATACGTTTCACTGGAACGCCGAATACGACGATCCTTCGCTGATCCGCAACGCGCTGTCGTTTTATTTTTTCAATCTGATCGGCCTGCCGGCTCCGAAGACGACGCACTGCCGCCTGTATGTGAATGACCGCCCGCTCGGCGTCTATCTCGAGATCGAGGCGGTCGTGCCCGCATTCTTCCGCGAGCGGAAAATCCGATACCGTTCCATCATCTACGCGGCGAACGACAGCGCCCATTTCGGCCTGATCTCGCCCGAGAGCGGAAGCCCGAAACGGTCGCTGTTCGAAGGCTACGAGCTGGTGGCCGGCGGGACGGCGGCGAGGGAGCGGCTGGAAGCCTTCATCCGGGATCTGAACCGGCTCAAGGGAGCCGCGCTGAAGCGGCTGCTGGCCCGGCGGCTGGATATCGACCAATATCTGAAATGGCTGGCGGGCGCCGTCCTGACCGGAAATTTCGACGGGTTCGAGCAGAACTACGCCCTTTATGAACATCTGCCTTCCGGAAAATACCGCATTCTGCCGTGGGACTACGAGGGGAGCTGGGGAAGGAACTGCTACGGGGAGATCTGTCCGATCAACCAGGTGCGAATTATGGGATACAACACGCTGACCGCGAAGCTGCTCGGATTCCGGGAGTATCGCGAGAAATATTTCCGTCTGCTCGGCAGGCTGCTGAGCGGCGCGTTCACCGAACGCAGACTGATGCCCGTCGTCCGCCGGATGACGAACAACATCGCGGCGGCCGTGCGGACGGACGATACGCGAAAGCACGATTACCGCGTCTTCCTGAACGAGCCGCAGCTCATCCGGCGCTATATCCGCGGTCGGCGGGTCCATGTGCTGCGCGAGCTCGGCCGCCTGTCCGGCAGCCGGCGGACGCGCGTCCGCCGCGCGGAAGCGGCCGCCCGCGTCGCCGCGGTGCGCCGGTCCGCGGCGCGGGAGTAGCCGGCCGCATCACCGCAGAGTGCCGGTACGTTGCGCAAAGCGGCCGCGTCGCCGGGGCGCCGGGATGCGGCGCGGAGCAGCCGGCCGCGTCGCCGGGGTGCCGGTCCGCCGGTCAGCCCGCGAGTCTCCGGCGGATGAACAGCCAGCCCGCAAGCGGAGCGGCGCCGACCGCGAGCAAAAGCCAGGCGAGCGCGGCTGTCGACTGCGCATAGGCGACGACGGACAGATAGACGATAAGGCCGAGCACCCGTCCCGCGATCAGGCCGGTTTCCCGCAGCACGATCAATTCCTCGCGCCGCTCCACCCCTTCGTCCGTCTTGCCGATCAGGTCGAACACGGCGGACGTCATCGGAATGACGTAGAGCGGCATGAACAGCGCCGTGCCGACGCCGGCAATGAGCAGCGCCGCGTAACCGGCGTCCGCGAGCAGAATGGCCGTCATGCCGGATACGCTTGCCGCGCCCGACAGCATCGCCGCGCGCCGGAAGCGCGGGCGGAGCAGCCGGCCGGTCAGCCAGAACGAAGCGAGCGCCGTTAGCGAGGTCCAGAACGTGTAGCTGCCGAGGCTCTGCTCCCGGCCCGTCGCGAAGTAGACGAGCAGCCCGAGCAGAAAAAGGTAAACGCCTTCCCTGAGACCTTGCGCGGCGAGCGCCGGCATCGCCGCCCGCCACGGATTGTCCCGCATCCCGAGCTGGCCGGCGCCGTAACCCCACGCGAATTTTCCGCCCGAACGTCTCCTTTTCAGGAAGAAGCTGGTGACCGCCGCGGCCGCGAACATCGCGAGCGACGCCGTGAACACGATCCGGTACCCTCTGGTTCCGCCGGACAGGCTGATGAACGTCCCCGACAGCCACGGAGCCGTCATGCCGGCGAGCGAGCCGAGCAGCCCGGCCCAGCCGTTGAACCGGTCGCGGTTTTCGGGCTCCGTAATCTCGAAATAGACGACATTGTAGGCCAGCCAGAACAGGCCGACGGCAAGCCCGTTCAGTGCGCCGAGCCATGCCGCCCAGCGGCTGGCGGCATCGCCGAGCAGCAGGACGGACAGATAAAACAAAGCCGACCCGACGAGTCCCGCCCTGAGGGCGATCATCTTGTCATGCCGCTTGGCCCACGCGCCGGCGAGCCAGAACGCGCAGCCCGACGCGAGATGCTGCGCCAGGGTGAACCAGCCGATGAGCGCGAACGACTGGCTGGCCTTCCACAGATAGACCGGCACGAACGTGCCGGACAGCGCGTTCGCCGCCGCGTACATCCCCTGAACCGCCAGCAGGAGCGCCGCTTGCCTGCCGAGCGCGGCCGCGGCCTTCCGCGATGCCCCGCCGGCCATCCATCCCGCCGTTGCGCGCGGCCTGCGCGCGGCTCCCGCCATATCCCTCGCAGACATGGTTTTGCCCTGCGCCATCTCCAGCCTCCCGCAAGACTTCAATCTCCCCTAAGTTGCCCGGCCGGGCGGGAAGACATGACTTGCAGAATCTGGCATTGACGCAGGGCAATCGCAACAACGTTCCGGATATCGTATTTCTCCTTGGTTTCGCCTCAATCTTCGCTCTCCAGATTGCCGAGCAGACGCTCGCGGTCTTCCGGAGCGAGCCGGCTGTGGGCGTGGTGGCAGTTCGGACAGACGTACCAGACGAGACGGAACGGCGCGGGCAGAATCGCCCGCTTCACCGCCGGAGGCGCGGCCGGTTCCCAGCCTTCCGCCCCGACCGTCTGCGTGCCCGCTTCGATCATGTATTCGCGGCAGGACGGGCATTCCGGCACTTCCAATTGCTCGTTCAGGATCGCTTCGAGCTTTCCTTCCAGCGCGATCAGCCGCAGATTGACCGGGCGGAAGCTGTCCATGTCCATGTCGTCCGAAAACCGGCTGCGAATGCCCGCGCCATCCGTGCCCGCATGCTTCTCGTCGCCGCCATCGTCCTCGTCGTCGTCGCGTTCGAGTTCAACGCTCAGCGTCCGGTAATCGCCGAGTTCATTTTCGCAATAGGGGCAGACGTTCTCCGGTCCGACCTCATCGTCCCGCGCAATTTCCGTCTGGCACCATGGACATACCGTCTTGTGCTCCATCCGTTTCGCCATCCTTCCCGCGGCTCCGGCCGGCCTTGGGCCGCCGGGCGAATTTACATCAAATACAGCACACCCAGAATGATGAAGATCGCCGCGATCACCAGCAGCGTTCCCCACAAATACTTCACGCTTGCCCCTCCTCGCCGGCGGTTACGACAGCACGGCCGCGCCGATGACGTATGACAGCGATATCGAGATCATCATGGCGATGAATCCGACCGCCCGGTTGTCCCGCCTGATTTCGTCGTCGATCCGGAAGATCGGTGTCAGAAACTCGAATACGAAATAGGCGGCCAGAAGCAGCACGAAGCCGAAAGCCGCCCATGCGAGCGACTGGTACAGCGAATCGCCGGACTGGATCGAGAAACGGAACAGGTTGCAGATGCCGAAAATTTTGCCCCCGGTCGCCATCGCCGCCGCCAGGTTGCCGTTCTTGATCTCGTCCCACGTCTTGTACCGCACCGCGAGCTCGAAGCAGAAAAGGAAGACGACCAGGGCCAGGATCGCGACCGAGAAAAAGGCGATGGAAGCGAAATACGGGTTGTCGAGCCAATGGTCCAACGCTTGATCCATCGGGATCATCCTCCGTTCTTCAGCCCGAAGGCCCCTGGGCTGCTATTTCAGTTCGGCGACGGTTACGCCGATTCCTCCCTCGCCGTACGCGCCGTCGCGGAACGACTTGACAAGGCGGTGCCGGCGCAGGAAATCGCGGATGCCCAAACGGAGCACGCCGGTGCCCTTGCCGTGGATGATGGTGACCTGTCCGAGATTCGCGAGGTAGGCTTCGTCGAGGAAGCGGTCGACCTCGAGAATCGCGTCCTCCAGCGTGCTGCCGCGCAGATCGAGCTCCATGCGCAGGTCGTCCTTCGTGCGCTTGAGGCTTGCCGCCGCCTGCGGCTGCTTCGGCTTCGCCGGCTGCCTGATCCGCTCCAGGTCGGACAGGGCGACTTTCATCTTCAAAATGCCGATCTGGACGAGCGCTTCCGACTCGCCGGTCTCCAGCACGACGCCTTTCTGGTTCAGGCTGATCACCGTCACTTCGTCGCCCGGTTCGACCTTGACCGGCTTCCGGGCGGCGCTTCCCGCCGACGGCTTCGGCGCCAGATCCGGGATCGCCTCGTCCAGGCGGCGCCGCGCCTCGATCAGCTTGTGTTCCTTCACCGACGCCGCTTCCTCGAGCGCCATGCGCCTCAAATCCGCGATGATCGCTTCCGCTTCGCGGCGCGCCTTCGCGACCGCTTCGCGCGCTTCTTCCTGCGCCTTCGCGAGCATCCGGTCGCGCTGCTGCTCGAACTTGCGCAGTTCGGCGGCATGCCGCTCCTTCAGCCGCTCCATCTCGGCGCGCAGCGACTCCGCGGTCTGCCGCTCCGCTTCCGCGCTCTGCCGGTCTTCCTCAAGCGACGCGATCATGTCCTCGACGCGCCGGTCGTCCTCGCTCACTTCGCCGCGGGCGCGCTCGATGATCGGCTGCGGCAGGCCGAGCCGCTCGGCGATCGCGAACGCGTTGCTCCGGCCCGGCACGCCGACGAGCAGCCGGTACGTCGGACTGAGCGTCTGGATGTCGAACTCCATGCTGGCGTTGATGATGCCCTTGCGGTTGCAGGCGTACGCTTTCAGTTCGCTGTAATGCGTCGTCGCGACGATCCGGCAGCCGAGCCGGTGGATATGCTCGAGGATCGCGATCGCCAGCGCCGAGCCTTCCGCCGGGTCGGTGCCGGCGCCGAGCTCGTCGAGCAGCACGAGGCTCTTCGGCGTCATCTCGCGCAGCATGCGGATGATGTTCGTCATATGGCCGGAGAACGTGCTCAGGTTCTGCTCGATGCTCTGCTCGTCGCCGATGTCGGCGTAGATCGCGTCGAACACGCAGAGCTGGCTGCCGTCGTCCGCCGGCACGAACAGTCCGGACATCGCCATCAGGCTGAGCAGGCCGATCGTCTTGAGCGTGACCGTCTTGCCGCCCGTGTTCGGCCCGGTGATGATGATCGCCGTACAGGAATTGCCGAGCTCCACGTCCAGCGGCACGACCGATTCCGGCGGCAGCAGCGGATGGCGGCCGCGCTTCAGCTTGAGGAAGCCCCGGTCGTTCATCCGCGGCAGCGACGCCCTCATCTCGCGGGCGAGCCGCGACTTGGCGAACGCGAAGTCGAGCTGCCCGAGCAGCTCGAGGTTCGCCATGAGATCGTCGGCATGCTCCGCCGCCTCGGCCGTGAGTCGCATCAGGACGCGCTCGATTTCCCGCTCTTCGGCGATTTTAAGCTCGCGGAGCTTGTTGTTCATTTGCACAATCGATTCCGGCTCGATGAACAGCGTCGCTCCCGACCCGGACTGGTCGTGCACGATGCCGCCGAAATGTCCGCGGTATTCCTGCTTCACCGGAATGACGTACCGGTCGCCGCGGATCGTGATGATGGCGTCCTGCAGCATTTTCTGCACGGAAGGCGAGCGTACGAGCTGCTCGAGCTTCTCGCGGATTCGCGCTTCGCCGCCCCTGAGTTCCCTGCGGATCGCCGCCAGCTCCGGGCTGGCCTGGTCGACGACATAGGCCTGCTCGTCGATGCAGCGGGCAATCGACTCCTCGAGCGCGCGATGCTCGGTCAGCAGTTCCGCCAGGCCGTGAAGCAGCGGCAACGGGTGATCTTCGTGAATATGCGCGATGTGGCGCTTCACCAGCCGGCCGCCGCGCGCCGTGGATGCGATGTCGAGCAGCTCCGCCGGACCCAGCATGCCGCCGATCTTCGCGCGTTTCAAGGCGGCGCGGACATCCGCGATTCCCCCGAACGGAGGCGCTCCCTTCAGCCGCTCGGCGGCGAACGCCTCGTCCGTCGCCTGCAACCGCAGTTTGACTTCTTCGAGATCGCCGGTCGGCGTCAGCTCGCCGCACAGGCGTTCGCCGAGCGAAGTCGCGGTTTGTTCCTTCAGCCGCTCCACGATTTTGTGGTATTCCAGGATGTGCAATACTTTGCCGTCCAACCCGCCACAACTCCTCTCAGCCCCCTATTATAGCCGATGCGCTGTTCGCGCGCCATTTTGCCCTTGCAAAACCTGCCAAACATGAACCCCCCGAATGCGGGAACACTAACCCCGAAACCTCAAGCGGCACCCACGCAGCCATTTCGCATTCGAGGAGGAGAGTGCCTTGAACATCATCGGAACCGTCGTTCGTTTCGTCGTCGCCGCGCTGGTGCTGATGGTCGTCGATTGGATCGTGCCCGGTTTCAGCGTCGGCGGATTTTGGAGCGCTTTGCTCTTGGCCATCGTGATCGCGGTGCTCGGCTGGATTGTCGAAGGCCTGTTCGGCAAGAAAGTGACGCCGTTCGGGCGGGGCATCGTCGGCTTTCTCGCCAGCGCGGCGGTCATCTGGCTCGCCCAATTCGTCGTCGGCAACGTGGAAGTCACCTGGCTCGGCGCCATCCTGGCCGCGCTCGTCATCGGGATCATCGACCTGTTCATCCCGATCAGCTCGCCGTACGAAGCGGGCAAAAGCAAGAAATCCTGACCGCAGCCGCGCACCCGTCGCGCCGGACCGCACCCCAGGCAGCTTTTCCGCTCAGGGAAAGCTGTTTTTTGCTGAAGTTCACGATTTGTTCAATCTTCATCCAACAGTTTGTCACGCCCCGTCCCGAAAAATCGGTTACAATGATTAATGTCACAATTCATGAAAAATCGGGGTTTGGACCTTTTGGAGGGATGCGGGATGCGGACGCGATACCTTGCGGTGATGGCCGCGGCGGTCGTGCTGGCCGGCCTGTTGGCGGCTTGCGGAGGAGGCAAGAACGGCGGAGGAGCCTCGGACATTGTCATCGACGCTTCCAACCAGACGAAAGCGGACAGCGCGATCGAGGTCAAGGCGAGAAATTTCGAATTCGACCAGAGCGAATACCGGGTGAAGACCGGCGCCGTGAAATTCCACTTCATCAGCGAGGAAGGGGTGCACGGCATCCGGATTCCGAAGACCGGCATCGAGCTGCGGGACGGACAGACGGTGACGGTCACATTCAAAAATCCGGGCGAGTACGAGATCGTCTGCAACATTCCTTGCGGCACCGGACATTCGAAGATGTTCGCGAAGCTGATCGTCGAGGCGTGAGAGACGGACGGCGGGCGGCGTGACGGGACGGTGGCGTCTGTTCCGGCTCGCCGACCATCGTTTCCGGTTTGCCTGGATGGAACAAGCGAAATGTTTTCCTCTATCTCGATGAAAATCGCGTTTTCAAACTGAATAAGAGTAAATTTTTCGCCTGTTTTTGGGAAAAGGTCTTTTTTTGGACTTTTCCCCAAAAATAGGCGAACTATTTTCGTCTATTTCACGAGTATCAGCCGGAAATTCAAAAATAACGGAAATAACTTCGTCTATGCGTTTCGGTGCCCGAACCCGACGGGAGAAGCGGAGCGGTATCGGTCATGGAAAATGGTCGGGGGAATTGAATCCTCAACCGACCATTTTGTGTTACCCGTTCGACTCGATCAATTCGATCCATTCGTTGAATTCGTTCTGCAGCTTCGTGTACTCGTCCCTCAGCCGGATGTGCTCGACGTTCAGCCGGTCGTAGGCTTCCCGCAGTTCCGCGATCCGGCTCTCGGCGCCGTCCTTCGCCCGCGCAAGCTGTTCCTCGATGGCCTCCAGCTTCTCGCGCAGCGCATCCGCCTCCGCGCGGGCGCGCCCGGCTTCCTCCTCGAATCTGGCCGCCCATTCGGCCGCGCGGGCGTCCGCTTCCCGGCGCTCTTCTTCGAGCGCTTCGGCCCTGGCGCGCCAATCTTCCGCTTCGGCGGCCGCCAGCTCCAGCTCGCGGATCCGTTCCATAAGCCGCATTCCGCGCCCTTCCTGCTCGTCGCGCTCACGGGTCAAGCGCTCGATCCGATCCTGCAGTTCGCGCAGCTTGCCCGAGCGCCCGGACGCTTCCTGCTCAAGTTGTACGAGCCGGCTTCGCAGCTCGCCGGCCTCGCGTTCGGCTGCCTCGGCGAGCTTGCGCTGCCCGGCCGTCTCGCGTTCCGCCGTTTCGGCCCGCTCCCGCAGTTCGGCGGCCTGCTGCTCGAACTGCGCTTCCCGCGCCTCGGCTTCCCGCCGCAACTCGGCTTCGCGCTCTTCGTACATCCGCCGCCAGTCCGCCTCGGCGGCCGCCAGCCGTTGATCCGCTTCGCGGCGCCGCTGCGCCGCTTCCGCCTGCGCCTTCTGCCGTTCGGCGGCCATCTCCTGCTGCATGCGTTCCCGCTCGGCCTTGAGCTTCTCCAGCTCCGCCCGCGCCTCCGCAAGCTCCTGTTCCGCCTTCAGGCGCTTCGCTTCTTCCTGGCGCATCCTCGCCGAGTCCTGACGGAGGCGGATGACTTCGTCCGTCATGTGGACGGCGGTGAGCACGGCAATCCGCGGCATGTCGAGCCGCGGAAATTGGCGCGCGAGCCTGTTCATATTGTCGTCGACCATTTCCGCCACGCGCCTGATGTGCTCTGCGCTGGAATGGCCGGTCAGACGGTACTGATGCCCGAAAATGTCGACGGTCACCCGGGTGCGTTCGGCGTCCATGATCGGTGGTTCCTCCCTGTATGATGTTGCGGTCGGCGACGTCCGGTTCGGCACAAGAAAGCCGCATCGAATGTCTGCTGACTTTAACTTCGATGCGGCTTTCCCCGTTTCCTGCCTACTTGCGCAATTCGGCGCCGAATGCCGACGCCAGCCGGCCCAAAACCTCGGCGTGGCGCCCGGCCGCTTCCTCGTCCGTCAGCGTCCGCTCCGGATGGCGGTAGACGAGCGAGAACGCGACGCTCTTCTTGTCCGCGCCGAGCCGGTCGTCCACGTACACGTCGAACACGCTGACCGACTCGAGCAGGTCGCCCCCCGCCTCGCGGATGGCGGCGAGCAGGCTGCCCGCTTCGACCGAACGGTCGACCAGCACAGCCAGGTCGCGCTCGATGGACGGATAGCGCGGCAGCGGCTGCTGGGTGATCGCGTTGTCCGCGTGCTCGTACAGGGGCTCCAGCGCCAGCTCGAACACGTAGGTGTCGTCCAGCTCTTCCTTGAGCTGGAGCGCCGGATGAAGCTGGCCGATGTAGCCGATCAGCGTTTCGCCGCCGCCGGTGTCGAGCAGCACCTTCGCCGACCGGCCCGGATGCAGATTGTCCAGCGCGGCCGCTTCATAGCGGACCCGTCCGCTTACGCCGAGAAGCCCGAAAATCGTCTCGAGCACGCCCTTCGCGTCGTAGAAATCGACCGGCTCCGCCTTTACGTTCCATTGCACGTCCGTCCGGCTGCCGGTGAGAAGCCCGGCGATCCGGTGGCGCTCCTGCGGCAATCCGGTCAGCGTCTCTTCGTTCGTCAGGAAGACGCTGCCGATCTCGAACAATTTCAGATCGGTGTTTTTCCGGTTCCGGTTGTAGACCGCGGCGTCGATGAGGCTCGGCACGAGGCTCGTGCGCAGCTCGCTCCGGTCTTCGCTCATCGGCATCGCGACCCGGATCGGCACCGCGCCTTCGGCGAGCAGCGTGAACAGGCGCGTGCGGGACGGATGCGTGAGCGAGTAGGTGAACGTCTCCTGCAGCCCCGCGTCGGCCAGCTTCGCGCGGAGCGCGCGGCGGATCGCCTGGGGCCGGGTCAGCCAGCCGGCCGTCGTGCTGCCTTCGATCGCCGTCGACGGAATGTTGTCGTAGCCATGGAGCCGCGCGACTTCCTCGATCAGGTCGACGTCGCGGGAGATGTCGCCGCGACGGGTCGGCACCTTCACGGTGAAGACACCGTCTTCGGTTGCGGCGGATTCAAACCCGAGCCGCGTGAAGATTTCCTGCACCTCGCCGGCGGACAGCGCCGTGCCGAGAAGGCCGTTGATCTTCGCCAGCGTCACGCCGATGACGGCCGGTTCCGCTTCACGCACGACCGCCTGGACGACGCCATCCAGGACGGTGCCGCCCGCGTAAAGCGCCATCAGGGCGGCGGCGCGGTCGACCGCCGGCACGACGCGCGCCGGGTCGACGCCTTTCTCGAAGCGGAGGCTCGCCTCCGAGCGAAGGCCGAGGCGGCGGGACGTGCGGCGCACCATGGCGGCGTCGAACTCGGCCGACTCGAGCACGATGTTCACCGTCGTGTCCGACACTTCCGTGTTCGCGCCGCCCATGACGCCGGCAATCGCCACCGGACGCTCGCCGTCCGTGATGAGCAGCATATCCGGCTCCAGCTTGCGCTCCTGGTCGTCCAGCGTCACCATCGTCTCGCCCGGCCGCGCCAGCCGGACGTCGACCCGGCCGCCCAGCTTGTCGGCGTCGAACGCGTGCAGCGGCTGGCCGTATTCCAGCATGACGTAGTTCGTTATGTCGACGATGTTGTTGATCGGCCGGACGCCGGCCGCGATCAGCCGGTTCTGCATCCATTGCGGGGAAGGTCCGATCTTCACCCCCTGCACGTACCGGGCCGCGTAGCGGAAGCAATGCTCCGGCGCGCTGATCGACACGGCGATCTTGTCGGCCGTCTTGGCCTGACCGCAGCTCACGCCCGTGTCCGGAAGCTTCACCTCGCGCCCAGTAAGCGCGGCAGCCTCGTAAGCGACGCCGAGCATGCTGAGGCAATCCGAGCGGTTCGGCGTCAGATCGAGCTCGAGCACCGCGTCGTCGAGCGCGAGATAGTCCGTGACTGCCGTGCCGATTTCGCTGTCTTCGGGAAGGACGAGAATGCCTTCCTGCATGTCCTTCGGAAGCAGCTTGTCGTTGATGCCGAGCTCCTTCGCGGAGCAGATCATGCCTTGCGATTCGACGCCGCGCAGCTTGGCGCGCTTGATCGCGATGCCGCCCGGCAGCTTCGCGCCGACCAGCGCGACCGGCACCTTCTGCCCTGCGGCGACGTTCGGCGCGCCGCAGACGATTTGCAGCGTTTCGCCGGTTCCGGCATCCACCTTGCACACGCTCAGTTTGTCCGCGTCCGGGTGTTTTTCTTTTTCCAGGACATGGCCGACGACGACGTTCGATACGCCCTTGTTGCGCTGTTCGATCGTGTCGATCTCGATGCCGCCGCGCGTCATCATCTCGGCCAGCGCTTCGGGCGATACGCCCGACAGGTCGATGTATGCTTTCAGCCACTCATAGGAAACTCTCATCGCTGGATAGCCGCCCCTTTCCCTACATCCGCGCGAATTGGCGCAGGAACCGCAAGTCGTTCAGGTAGAAAGACCGGATGTCGTCCACGCCGTACTTCAGCAGCGCGACGCGCTCGATGCCGAGGCCGAAGGCGAAGCCGCTCACCTCGTTCGGATCGTAGCCGCCGTATTCGAGCACGCGCGGATGCACCATGCCGGCGCCGAGGATTTCCAGCCAGCCGGTATGCTTGCACATCCGGCAGCCGTTGCCGCCGCACTGCACGCAGGAGACATCGACTTCGACGCCCGGCTCGGTGAACGGGAAGAAGCTCGGCCGGAGCCGGATGCGCGCCTGCGGCCCGAACATCGCGCGGGCGAACGTGAGCAGCGTGCCTTTCAGGTCGCTCATGCGGATGTTCTTGTCGACGACGAGGCCTTCCACCTGATTGAACTGGAACGAGTGTGTCGCGTCGTCGTCGTCGCGGCGGTACACTTTGCCCGGGCAGATGATCTTCAGCGGCGTCCGGCCGTTCATCGCCCGCATCGCGCGGATTTGCACCGGCGACGTCTGCGTGCGGAGCAGAATCTCGTCCGTGATATAGAACGAATCCTGCATGTCGCGCGCCGGGTGGTCCTTCGGCAGATTGAGCGCTTCGAAGTTGAAGAAGTCGGTCTCGACTTCCGGACCTTCGGCGATCGTATAGCCCATGCCGAGGAACACGTCCTCGATCTCGCGCGTCAGCTTCGTGAGCGGATGGATGGCGCCCGTCGGCAACCTCCGCCCGGGCAGCGTGACGTCGACCGTCTCGGCCTTGAGCCGGCGCGCCGTCTCCTGCTCCTGGAACAGCCGCTGCTTCTCTTCGATCGTCTGTTCAATGGCCCCCCGCACTTCGTTGGCGACCTGGCCGACGACCGGACGCTCTTCTGCGGAGAGACTTCCCATGCCGCGCAAAATTTCGGTGAGCGCGCCTTTCTTGCCGAGATATTTGACCCTGAGGTCGTTCAGGCGAGCGGGATCGGCTGCTTCCGCCAGTTCCCGCAGCGCTTCTTCGCGAAGCGCCTCCAGACGTTCCTTCATCGCGATTCGATACCTCCAGAGCGTGCGTTAAAATCTTTGGATAAAACAAAAAGCCTCCCGCCCGCAAGGGACGAGAGGACCGTGGTACCACCCTTCTTCCAGCCACGGACAAGCGCGCGGAACCGGTTGTCGCGCCGATGCACGCTTGCGGCGTTCGGCTTGCGCCGCTGCCGCGTTCGCCGCCGATGGCTGCTTCTTGTGCGGATAACGGACCGCGCCGGGCGCAGCCTACTGGGGCGCCTTATGCTCTCATGCATGCGCGCGGCATCCCGTTCAGCGGCCTGCTACGGAGGGAATTTCGGCAGCCGGCTTGCGCGGGGATGCTCTCAGTCTCCGGCGTCCCTTCCCTGTGCGGCCTGAAGCTGCTTACTTGTCTCCGTCATGGCATTTGGGTCGATAGCACTGATTTCTATTATAGACAAACGTAATCGGTTTGCAAGTGCGGCGGTCAGTTCCGGGATTGTTGTTTCCTTTTTTGCAGCAGAAGAATCAGCGAAAGAGAGAGCGCCCAAATCGACAGCACCATCGACACGATGATTAGCGCCACGATCAGCGCGTCGTAGGAGCCGTCATCCTTCGACGAGGACGAAGTTGCGGTCTGCGCTCCGCCATGGCCGTGGCCGTCGTCAGCGGCATTGCCGGGCACGACTGTGGTCGCCGGCGCCGGGGTCGGCGAATCGGTGTTCGGCGCGCCGATCCACTCGACGACGCTGCCGTCCGCGTACGTCTGGTACGCCTTCCAGACGAGTACGCTGCCGGGATCGGCGTCGGGCAGCACGCGCCCGGACATGCGGAACTCCGTAAACGCGGTGACATCCAGCCCGTGGCCGGGTTCGGCCGTCCACGTCACCTCGGTGATGGCCTGATCCGCATTGCGTTCGAAAGCGGCGGTCCAGCCCGGTTTCGGCTCGAATCGCGTGATGGACACGCCTTCGGGGAACACGACGCGCACCGCGGTCGTCTCGGTCCCTTCTTTCTCGCTCGGCACGCGCACCGTGAACACCGTGTACGCGCCCTGCTCCACTTCGTTCGGCCAGATCGTCACATGCGCCGAAGCCGGCAATGCGGCGAGCAGGAACATGGCAATCGCCGCTGCCGCCGCCATGATTCGTTTTATCAAATTGAATCACGTCCTTTCCGGTTAGCATTTGCTTCCAGTGTATCGTGGCGGACGGGCTGCGGCATGACGCGAAAGGGCTATAAATGTTAAGAATTTGCGTCAAACCCCGACGCGCGGGGAGATCGGGAATGCGGGCGGTTCGGCGGAGCGATTTTGCAAAGTGATCCGGTCCGTCCAGTCAAGTTCCGTCTGAATCTGGCTTCCGGTTTGCGCGTCGGATTCGCCTGCGTGGTTTGTCCGGATCGAGGGGGGATGGCCGATTGGCGGCATATCAGGGCACGCCCAATATGCTCTCCTTCAGTTCACGCAGCGACTTGATCCGATACTTCATTCTATGTGTTGTGACTCCGAGTCCGGCTGTATTATAATGGACGGTGGAAATCATTTACAATCTTTAAACAGAGAGGTCATTGCGATGACAATCAAGTTAACGGCATTTCTTGTTGTCGTCACCATACTGATCAGCGGCTGCTCGAAGTCGCAAAGCGATCATGCAAGTTCTTCATCATCTGCAGAAACGGAATTCGACACCATCGGGAAGCTTCCCCACAATATCAATGTCAATCAAGTCAAAACCGCTTTTGAAGAGTATGCCAATTACCGGTTATGGTATTATCCCGATGAGCACAACACTCATATTGACTTGCAGTCCCATATCGGGAAAGAAATCAATGCGGATATGCTTGTCTTTGAATCTAATCCCGACCACATCTATCTCCGGACAGAAGCAAGCGAATCGCTAGGCATCATTGTTTACAAGGATGGTTTCGTTTACCTTGACGGATTTGTGGAACCAGAGAATCCAAATCGTCTATATCCGCAAGGGAAGCATGCAAAGGTCGCTACGATCAAAGTCAAGATCAATGAGCCTCACAAGCCGAATTACGGCACTTCTCCGCGTAAAGACAACATGATTCAGGCAGCGGAAAGGTATGCCGAAACGCTATGCAAAGACTTCTTGTCAGGAGAAGAGTCTGCATTGTGGGAAAACGCGGATAATTACATCTTAGATTTTTACGAGTATCAGGACATCATTGGCATATGGTGGATCAGAAAAGATGGGTATGCATCCACTACCCCCGTGCAGATCATCGAAAACAATCATGCGTTTCAATCGCACGGAATCAAGGGATACTCCATTGCGGATTTCACGAAGCATGACGAACTGTATACCAGCGAGCAAAGATTTATCGCAGATGCAGTTAAGCGAATGGCATGTCGCCCGTGACAGCAACAACCAGCGGATGCTTTTTCTTGCATGCGCGCATCGCAGCGAGCCGCACGCCGGGAGCAGCGCGCGGCGAATCAGTGAGAGGGATTAAGTTTTTTTGACGTAAAGAACGACCGAAATGCCGAGACCGCCGGCCACTTTGGGCATGCCGCGATTCATGGATTGGCACCCATCACGATTTCCCTCAGTTCTCCCAGCGTCCTGATCCGATACGTCGCCTGCGAGAAGTCCTGCGTATTCGTGAACTCGTTATGTACAATCGCGCAGTCGATGCCCGCGGCCACGGCCGCGCGCAGGCCGCGGTTCGAATCTTCCACGACGTGAGCCTCCTCCGGAGCTGCGCCGAAACGCCGCAGCGCGGTCAGGTACGGCTCGGGATGCGGCTTGGATTCCACGTAGTCTTCGCGCACAAGAATGAAATCGATGAACTTCACGATCGCGCAGGTATTGGTCAAGGTCCAGCCGGAACCCGATCTCGGCCAACGCCCGCTCCCCCGCCTTGAAATACCAGTATTCCGTATCCACCAGCACGCCGTCATGTTCGAAAAGGAATTACTTGTACTTCTTCATCGCGTCCAATCTCCATTCCCGTCACGATCCCCGTCCCGCCCGACAATGCCGCTCTCGTATGCGTATCGCGCAAGCTGCACCCGGTTGACGAGATGCAGCTTCTGCAGGATGTTCTTCAGGTGATTCTTCACCGTATGCTCCGACAGGCCGAGCTTGAGCGCGATCTCGCGGTTCGACTCGCCGCTGGCGACGCGCTCGAGCACTTCCCGCTCCCGCGCGGTCAGCGGCGTAAGGACGCCGACTGTGCGGCCGCCGGGCTTCGTTGCGGATGCGGGCCGGGATGGCGCGGAAGACGCTCCGCGGGACAGCCACGACCGCCGCACCGGGCGGTCCGCAACCGGCACGCCGCCGCGCCGTCCGTCAGCGGCCGGTATCGCCGCCTCAGTCGTTCCCGACGCGCCGGCCGTAAACGTATTCAGCAACATCCGGGCGACCTCCGACGACATCGGCGTCTCGTCGTTCGCGATTGCGCGCAGATAGTCCAGCCAGACGGACGGCCGGACGTTCTTCGGCAGAAAGCCCTGCGCCCCGCAGCGCAGCGCCTCAAAAAGAAACGCCGGCTCGTCGTGCGCGGTTACCATGACGATGCGGACGTCCGGAGCCCAACGCTTTACGTGTTGCGCCGCTTCCAAACCGCCCATGCCCGGCATGTTGACGTCCATCAGCACGATGTCCGGCTCAAGGCGTCGGACCGCTTCCAATGCTTCCTCGCCCGACGCCGCCTCGCCGACGACCGCAAAGCGCGGCTCCTCTTCCAGGATGTCCCGCATCCCCTCGCGCCCGTGCGGGTGGTCGTCGACGATCAGGAACCGATGCAGCCCCTCGCCGCCGGACGCCGTTCCGTTGTCCCGATTCACCGCCATGACCAACTTCCGCCTTTCCGAAAACGCCTGCCTGAATCCTTGAACACCCGTCTGTGCGCCTTGTCCACTACTTGCCCTCAGACCCGCCTAGCCCGTTGCGCCGACTTTGATCCAGCCGAAACCTAACGTTTCGCCCGGCCGGTCCGAACCGTCTCGTCCGCCCGATTCGTCCGCTCCGCCCGGTCCGCTTTCTCCACCGTCACCGTGGTACCGTCGCCTGACCCGGAACCAATCTCGAAGCTCCAGCCCATCTCGCCGGCCCGGCTGCGCATCATCCGGATGCCGTACCGATCGAACGCCTTGAGCCGCGACTCATCCAGTCCGTCGCCGTCGTCCGCGATCTCGCATCGGAAGCCCCCGCCCGCCGACGGCTCCATCTTCACGCGGATCGTCCGCGCGTTCGCATGCTTGCGCGCGTTCAGCACCGCTTCGCGCACGATCGCGAGAAGCTCCACCTTCTCCTTGTTCGTCAGCAGCCGGTCCGGCAGCCTTCCCGAACACTCGAACCGGATGCCGGCATCCTCCGCCTCGCGGCCGAGCGCTTCGACGGACGCCATCCACGAGAAGTCGCCCGGCGCAGGCAGGCTCCGCAAGTTTGCGATCGACTGGCGGACGTCATCGTACACGCGCCGGATCGTCTCACGGGCTCCCTCGCTCGCTTCACGGGCCGCGTCGCCGCCATCCGCCCGGTCCAGCTTGTCCAGCTTGACGGACAGCAGAAACAGCGACTGCGAGATGCCGTCATGCAGCTCCCGCGCGAGCTGCTCCCGCTCCTCTAGCGCCGCCTTCAGCATGCGCTCCCGCTGCAATTCCTCCTGCGTCGCCTCGAGCATCGCGAACAGCTTGCGAAGCAGCGTGGCCGACACCACAAGCACGATCACGGGCGCGAGCAAATTCCCCAAATCCATCGACACATACGGCAGCAGCACCGTATGCCGCAAGTACTCCCACAGCCCGATCGTGATCGTCGGCGTCCACAGGATCAGGTGCTTGATCGTTCGGTACGACAGCTTCATCGCATCACCCCGCGGCGTTCAATAATTCCGGAACGGCTCGCGGTGGACCTTCTCGTTGTCTTCGCTGTCCACCACGCGGATTTCCGCCGTCCACTTGCCCGCGAACGGAAGATAGGGACCCTCCGCCCGGTACGCCGCCTTGACGAATCCGGAGAACTGGTCGAATTCGTCGTCTTCATAACGTTCGAGCGGCACATCGATCGGCCCCGCGTCCGTCCGGTCTTCCGAGCGGAGCCGCAGCGCGACCGACTTCGGCTCGCCGAGCGCCTCCGGCAGCCACACCTTGACGATGAAGGTGTTGTCCCCCGGCACGTTCGGCGAAATGCGCAGCGTCAGATGCATGTCCTCGCCCATCTTGTGGGCGTGGACCGGCTCGTTCGCCGGCAGCGGGCTGATATAGGTAAACAGGCCGACGACGGCCACAATCGCGGCCATGATGACGGCGTCGGCTTTCAGCAGCGCGCCCTGCGGCATGCCGCCGCGCCGGAGCCGCAGCCGGATCAGGCCGCCCGCCAGAGCGGCCAGCGCGGTGAGCCCCGTCTTCACCAGCAGCAAAGTGCCCCATCCGGTATAGAAAAGATAGTCCAGACCCGGCAGGAACAGCCACGCGCTGACCAGACCGCTCGCCGCCAGCGCAATGATCGACCAGAGCGCCGGTCCGCTGAACACCGCCGCGAACCGCGCCGCTTCCTTCCGGTCGGCGAACCAGAGACCGGCCAGCATCGCCAGGCCGCCGGCCCATATCGCCGCTCCGGCGAGATGAACAACATCCAGTCCGACCGTCAGCCATGCCGGTTCATACGCCGCCGCATGCCCGGACAGACTCTCGACCAGCACCAGCGCCCCCACCCAGAGCAATCCGATCGCCCGCGAAGCGGTTCGAACCAACGGGCCGATCAAGGCCAGCGCCAGCATGACAGCCCAGCCCCGGCCGATATTCGTCTTAAGAAAAAGTCTTCCCCACTCGGAGCCCGGCTGACCTTCCATCAATGCCGTCGCATGGATAAACACGTAGAGCAGGCCCGCCACGAGAAAAGCGCGCGCGACCCACAGCCCCCACCGGCTTCCGAACTCGCGGAATCCCGCATCGAACGACCGAGAGCGCCGCGGCGCCCACGCCGACCAGATGAACCATCCCGCGGCCGGCAACAGCGCGCCGAAATAGAAAATCCGCACGGCGTAGAGAAGAAACTCCCTCGCCGAAAGCTGCGTCGCGGCGCCTTCGCCGTGTCCTTCATGCCCGAGCTGCCGGTGCGGATCGAACGCCGAAGCGTCGATCGCTTCCGGCGGATCGCCGACGACGAACACATAGGAGCCTTCGACCGGATGCCCGTCGGCCGACAGTACGCGGTAAGTCACCGTGTACAAGCCTTCGCCGAGCTCGGGCAGCGCCAGCCGGAGCGTGCGGCCGCCTGCTTCGACCGCCGGAGCGCCTTCCGCAACCTTCCCGGATTTGCTGCCCAGCACCCGCAAGAAGCCGATCGCCGCGTCGACCGGCTCGTTGAACTCCAGTCTGATTTCGCCCGGGCCCGCCTCCAGCCGTTCGCCGGGCGCCGGCGCGGAGCGCTCCAGCACGGCGTGCGCGTCCGCCCTCCCGCCCGCGGCGAGCAGCGCGACGAGCAGCGCCGCCAGCCAGAGCGGCACACGAATTGCCCGCATGTTCGTCCCCTCTTTCAATTACTACCACTATAAAAAATCACCGGCGCACACGCAACAGCACAGATTCATCCGTCACAACCGCGACAAAAACAGACAAAAAACGGGCGCGGTCGATGACTGCACCCTGTCCGAAACAAACCAGTCATTGTATTATACTACGCCTTGCGCGATCATGGCGTCCGCCACCCGCTTGAAGCCGGCGATGTTGGCGCCGACGAGCAGGTTGCCGGGATGGCCGTATTCCTCGGCCGCTTTCACGCTGCTCTCGTAAATGTTCTTCATGATTTGATGCAGCTTCGCGTCCACTTCCTCGAACGTCCAGGAGAGACGCATGCTGTTCTGCGACATCTCGAGCGCGGAGACGGCGACGCCGCCGGCGTTGGCCGCCTTGGCCGGTCCGAACAGGACGCCGTTCTTCAGGAAGACGTCGATCGCTTCGAGCGTCGACGGCATGTTCGCGCCCTCGCCGACCGCCTTGACGCCGTTCGCCACAAGCAGCCGGGCGGACGCTTCGGAGATTTCGTTCTGCGTCGCGCAAGGCAAGGCGATGTCGCACGGAATCGACCAGATGCCCTCGCAGCCTTCGGTGTAAGTGGCGTTTGGATGTTCCTTCACATATTCGTAGATCCGCTTCCGCTCGACTTCTTTCAGCCGCTTCACGGTCGCAAGGTCGATGCCGTTCGGGTCATAGACATAGCCGTTCGAATCGCTGCACGCGACGACGCGCGCGCCGAGTTCCTGCGCTTTCTGAATCGCATAGATCGAGACGTTGCCGGAGCCGGAGACGACCACCGTCGCGTCCTTGAAGCTGAGTCCCTTCGACTTCAGCATTTCCTGGACGAAATAGATGCAGCCGTAACCCGTCGCTTCGGTACGCGCCAGGCTGCCGCCGTAGCCGACGCCTTTTCCCGTCAGCACGCCGGCTTCGATGCTGCCGCGGATGCGCTTGTACTGGCCGTACATGTAGCCGATCTCCCGCGCGCCCACGCCGATGTCGCCCGCCGGCACGTCGACGTCCTGGCCGATGTACTTGTAAAGCTCCGTCATGAAGCTTTGCGTGAACCGCATGATCTCCTGTTCGGATTTGCCCTTCGGGTCGAAGTCCGAACCGCCCTTGCCGCCGCCGATCGGCTGGCCGGTGAGCGCGTTCTTGAAGATCTGCTCGAACCCGAGGAACTTGATGATGCTCGCGTTGACGGACGGATGGAAGCGAAGGCCGCCCTTGTACGGACCGAGCGCGCTGTTGAACTGGACGCGGAACCCGCGGTTCACCTGCACGTTGCCGTTGTCGTCCACCCACGGCACCCGGAAGCTGATGACGCGCTCGGGCTCGACGATTCGCTCCAGGATGCCGTGCTTGATATAGTGCGGCTCTTTCGCGAACACCGGCGTGAGCGATTCGAGAATTTCCTTCACCGCCTGATGGAATTCGCTTTCGTACGGGTTGCGCGCGATGACCGTCTTGTAAACTTTCTCCACATACGCTTTGGCTTGCGTCATGCTTTCATCTGACAGAATCGTGCTCATCCATTCACACTCCTTTGCATTTTCGCGCTGTTTATTTGCACTCTCGCAGCGATAGTCTACAGTCTAATGCATAGGCTGCCCGGATTGCCAATAAATCTTTTTTTCAAACACGATCAAATGAATTTATTACTATTTTTTCCATAAAAAACGTAAACCAAAGTAACATTAATATGTTACTTTGGTTTACATCAACACCTAATTAATGTTAGGAAACTTCCCACAAACTCCGGTTACAGCAGCGTCGCGCGCAGCTCCTCCGGCGACTTCGGCGACAGGAGGCCGAACGGAATGTCAAACACGGTCTTCGCGCCCGATTGCCCCTCCCGATGCAGGCGGATCGCGGCTCTCGCGTAGGCGACAAGCACGCTCGCCGTAAACTCCGGATTGCTCTCCAGCTTCAGGCCGAACTCGACGATCTGCTTCGTCCCCTCGCCCGTGACGCCGCTGCGGATGACGAAACCGCCGTGCGGCATGCCGGCATGGTCCCTGCGCAACTCTTCTTCCGTAATGAACGTGACGGTCGTGTCATAGTCGGCGAAATAGTTCGGCATCGTGACGATCGCCTTCTCGATCGCCGCCTTGTCCGCGCCTTCTTCCGCCACGACGTAGCAATGGCGGGTATGCTTCTCCCGGGTCGAAAGATCCGGCGTTTCGCCCGAGCGGATGCGCTCGATCGCCTCGGCGGACGGGATCGTGTACTGGACGCCGGCTTTCACGCCGGGCACGCGGCGGATCGCGTCCGAATGGCCCTGGCTGACCCCTTTGCCCCAGAACGTGTATTCCTTGCCCTGCGGCAGAATCGCTTCCGCGATCAGGCGGTTCAGCGAGAACAGCCCCGGATCCCAGCCGGTCGAGATGACGCTTACCGTGCCGGCTTTGCGCGCCGCCGCGTCAACCGCCTCGAAAAATTCCGGAATCCGCGCATGCGTGTCGAAACTGTCGACCGTGTTGAACATCGCGGCCATCGCCGGCGTCTGTTCGGGCAGGTCCGTCGCCGATCCTCCGCACATGATCATGACGTCGATGCGGCCTTTGTACTGCTCGGCGGCGGAAATATGCTCAAAGCGGATGCCCGCTTCACCGTTCACTTGAGCCGGATCGCGCCGCGTGAATACCGCAACCAGTTCCATGTCCGGATTTTGCCTGATGGACCGGATGACGCCGCGTCCCAAATTGCCGTAACCCACGACGCCGATTTTGATCTGTTCAGCCATGTTGCTTTCCTCCATTAAAAGGTAAAATTACTTTCCTAGTATAACTGACCTGCCGTGCGGGCTGCAATCAAATCGGCGAAATCCGCCGCAGGTGAATAATGGAACGGGACCAAAACAAAAACGCGGCCCGAAGCCGCGTTTTTTCCGCATGTTCATTTTGCCGTGCTGCGCGATTTTCCGACGATTTTGCGAATGCTTTCGGTCGACAGGTGAAACTTCCGTTCCAGCTCGGCGATGGACCGGCCGTTCATGTAGTCCTGAATGATCTGCCGGTTCCGTTCGGCCAGCCATTTCCGCGCGCCGCTCAGTTCGCCCCAGCCGGCCCGCTTGCTCGCCGGCTTCGGGATATAGATCAGTTCCCCCTGGATGTACTTCTGCAGTTCGGTCAGCAGACTAGGGGGAAGCACATCTCTTCCATTTTTGTAATTCAAGGTACAGATCCTCCCTGTTCGTGAACAAACCGTATGCCGTCATCCCTGCTGCGTCCGCGGCGGCTGCAGAGCCGCCGATGCCTGCATTCTGAAATGCAAACCGCATGGTTCATCCTCCTTTCGCAAGTGTGGTATCCGCCCGCGGCGGATCGCGGGTGAAATAAAAAAACCGTGGACGAGACCGCTCCACAGTCGTTGTTCCGCCGAACCGCGCCCGCCGCAAACGGCTCGCGTCGTCCGGCCGAATCCGAGAACTGCCTGTTTGTCCCGTGCCGAAAATGTAAAGTTACCGGTAAACCGCCTGTTCGTTGCGCATAGAAACGCACTCCTTTCCAATGCCTGTATTTCCAGTATACTTGAAAGCATTTACAGCCGACAAGCCGCTGTTTGCTGTCATTCCAAAGAAATTAAAGGAGGGAGGCCGGCGGCCTCCCGGTTCATGGCGGCATACGGATTAACCGTATGCCACCTCTGTCATTGTCCGCATTGCCTGGATCAACTCCTTTCATCCAGATTTGTCGGCCCGACAACAATATTGTACCAGCATACGGCATGAGCCGGCAGCGAAAAAACGATTTATAGCCGTTTTATACCAAAGGAATTTTCTCCTTCGCACCGAAGACGTTGGTACAGACACAAAACGAGGGAGGATGCGGCATGCCGGTCTTGAAAATCCCCTGGTAATCCCGTGCGCCTCCTCGCCGGCAGTCGACCGAATGTTCACATCAGACACCGGAGAGGATGATGGGGAATGACTTACCCGCTTGACGTTGATTGGAAAAGCTTGCGCTTCGGCGTGGAAATCGAGTTCATCGAAGGAAAGCCGCTGGAAGTGGAGCTGCCGGCCGGATGGTCGATGCTCACGAACGAATTGCAGGTTGACGAACGGGGCATGCCGTCGGGAGCGGAATTGACTTCGCCGCCGCTCGCCTGGGATGAGCGGGATCAGATTCGCCTGATGACGGAGCGGCTCAAGGCGACCGGAGCGGCCGCGAACTGGAGCTGCGGCCTTCATGTCCATGTCGATCTTTCGGCCTGGGGCGAGTCCGTCGTCGCGCCGCTGCTCGACGCGGCGCTTGCCACGCAGGATGCGCTGCGCCGGCTGCTGCGCGCGGCCGATCACCGGCTCATCTTCTGCCCGCCGGTGACGCGTAAGATGCGCGCGCGGTATGCGGCGGAGCCCGTCAGCCGCGCGCTGCACAACCCCGGCCGGCCGCAGTCGCACCGGTGCGGCATCAACGCCCGCGCGTGGTACGACATCGGAACGGTCGAGATCCGCTACGCGAACGGCTCGCTCGAGTACGACGAGATTGCGCGGACCGTCGAGCTCTGCCTCAGATGGACGGCGGCGGTCGGAGCGGCCAGGGCGCTGCCGGACGATCCGGAGGCGCTCGCCCGCTCGCTGGGCGCGCCGGCGGACGGCTACCCGCCCCCGCTTGAGCCGCCCCTCTGGCATCTGGAGCGCATGTGGCTCGAAGACGCGCTCATTCCGGTGCTGGCGCCGCTCGTCACCGGGCGGATGCCGGACGGCGAGATCCATACGATCCGGCCCGAGCCGGGCGGGCGGCTGCTCGTCGAAGCCGAGGGCGGGGACGGCGGCATCCGGCTGTTCCGCGCCCGGCCGACCGCCCGCGGCTGGGAACTGACGGACCACCCGGTCGAATCGTGACGCGCCGGCAAACGATGAAGAGAGGGAGACTGCAATCCCGCAGTCTCCCTCTCTTCATGTCATGCGCTCCGCTCCCGGTGAAAGCCGATTTCGACGATCGGCCTGAGCGGCTCGTACCCGATCCGGCGGTACATCCGGTTCGAACCCGGATTGGCGGCGTCGGCGTACAGCATCGGCGTCAGGCCTTCGTCCAGCAGCATGAGCGTCAGCTCCGCGGTGATCGCGCTGCCGTAGCCCCGTCTGCGCGCATCCGGCCGCGTGTAAACCGCGTTGATGCGCCCGTGGCGCGCCGAGCGGTACGCGATGTTCGCCATCGCCACGCACTCGCCGCCGGCCGTCCAGAAGAACAGCTCCCCCGCCTCGATCATCCGGTCCGCCGCCGGAAGCTGCGTGAACGCGGCGACACGCTCCCCGTAGGCATCCCGCGAGAACCCGGCGAGAAAATGGGCGGCCGTGTACCGGTCGGCGCTCCCGGCCTTGCGGAGACCGCCTTCCGCGGACGCCGCCCGGCGCAGCGCCCGGCATTCGTACGGCACCAGCGTCAGCCGCTCCGTCCAGGCGATCCGCCGCCTGGCCGCATAGGCGTCGGCGAACGCCCGCGCGTCCGCGGGATCGCCGATCACGCCCGGCAGGCCGATATCATCCAGCCGCTCCGCCAGCTCGCAGATGCGCGAGCGGCGCTCGTCCTCCGCGGCGGTCGGATCCACCCACAGCCAGCCGTTCCGTCCCGGCGTCTGCGCATAGAGCAGCATGCCGTCGCTCGACTTGATCCTGAGCGCATCCGACAGGCCGCTGAGCTGGCCGAGCAGATGGAAGCGCACCTCATCCCGCAAAAACGATGGACGATCGAACACTTCGTCCCGGGCACGCAGCGAGACCAGCATCGTACTGCCTTACCTCCGCTCCACAGGCTTTACAGTTCCCACAGGCCCGTTATTCCATCATGTACGCGCCGCAGGTCCCCCAAACAAGCGCAAGAGCAGCCACTCCTTCCGGGATGGCCGACGTATCGGCTCACACGCCGGAGTACGCGAGAAATCCGCCGTCGACGGGCACCGTGACGCCGGTGACGAACCGCGCGGTCGCATCGTCTGCGAGCCACAGCAGCGCCCCGAGCAGTTCATCCGGCTGGCCGAACCGGCGCATCGGCGTGTGCGCAATGATTTTATGCGCCCGCTCCGTCAGCGATCCGTCCGGATTCGTCAGCAGCGCGCGGTTCTGCTCCGTCAGGAAGAAGCCCGGCGCGATCGCGTTGACGCGAATGCCGGCTTCCGCAAAGTGGACGGCCAGCCACTGCGTGAAGTTTTCGATGGCGGCCTTGGCGGCGCTGTAGGCCGGTACCTTCGTCATCGGGCTCGGCGCGCTCATCGACGAAATGTTGAGGATGACGCCGCCCCGGCCGATCATCTGCTTCGCGAAATGCTGCGTCGGAATGAGCGAGCCGATGAAGTTCAGGTTGAAGACGTACTCGATGCCTTCGCGCGTCAGGCCGAAGAACGTCGTGACGCCTTCCTTGTCGAGATCTTCCGGCTTGAAGATTTCATTCGTCGTGATGCCCTTCGGATGGTTGCCGCCCGCCCCGTTGATCAGAATGTCGCACGGACCGAGCTTATCCGCGACGACGGCCGCCGCCTCCGCGACGCCGGACGCGTCCAGCACGTCGCACGCGACGGCGATCGCTGCGCCGCCCGCCCGGCGGATCTCTTCGGCGACCGCCTCGCCCTTCTCCGCCGTCCGGTTCAGAATCGCCACCTTCACGCCCTGCCGGCCGAGCTCCTTCGCCATCGCCGAGCAGAGCACGCCGCCGCCGCCGGTGATAACGGCGACTTTGCCTTTCAGATTCTCATGGATCGGCAGCATATCCTCATCCCTTCTTCACGCGTTCGAGCGCATCCCAGGCGCCCCACAGGTACATGATGCCGAGCGCGCGGTCGTACAGGCCGTATCCGGGCCGGCATTGCTCGTCCCAGATGTGGCGTCCGTGGTCCGGACGGGCGTAGCCCGTGAACCCGGTCTCGTGGTAGGCCCGCACCACTTCGGCAATGTCGACGGAGCCGTCGCCCGAGCGGTGCGACGTCTCGATGAAATCGCCGTTCGGGTACACGCGCACGTTGCGAATGTGCGCGAACGGAATGCGCCCCGCGAATTCGCGGATCATGGCCGGGATGTCATTGTCCGGATTCGCGCCGAGCGAGCCGCTGCACAGCGTGATCCCGTTGGACGGGCTGTCCACCATGTCAAGCACGCGGCGGATGTTGTCCCGGTTCGTGATGATGCGCGGCAGGCCGAACACCGACCACGGCGGGTCGTCCGGATGGATGGCCATCTTGATGTCGTATTGCTCCGCGACCGGAACGACCGCTTTCAGGAAATACTCCAGATTGCGGAACAGATCTTCCTCCGTGACGCTCTGGTACGCCTCGATCGTCGGGCCGGCCTTCCTCAGCCGCTCCGGCTCCCAGCCGGGCATCGTGAAGTCGGGAATTTCGGCGATCTTGCGGATCAGCTCCCGCGGGTCCATGTTGTCAATTCTGGCCTTCTCGAAAAAGAGCGCCGTCGAACCGTCCTCCATCTCCCTGAACAAATCCGTGCGCATCCAGTCGAACACCGGCATGAAGTTGTAGCAGATCACCTTCACGCCGACTTCGGCCAGATTTCGGATCGTCCGGATGTAGTTCTCAATGTATTGGTCCCTTGACGGCAGCCCCATCTTGATGTCCTCGTGGACGTTTACGCTTTCAACAACTTCGATGTGAAAGCCGTAAGACTCCGCGAGCTTCTTGTAGTGCCGGATCTTGTCCATCGGCCACACTTCCCCGGCGGGAACGTCGTGCAGCATCCAGACGATGCCTTCGACGCCGGGAATCTGGCGGATTTGCCTGAGCGTGACCGTGTCGTTCCCTTCGCCGTACCAGCGAAACGTCATCCTCACAGCTTCTCTCCCTCTCTTGCGGCGGTAATCGGTTACAACTTCCATTATAGCGGTTTGACCGGCGCAAACCCATACGAATTTGTCATGAATCTTTACGTTTTTGCACCCGTTGCGATAAAATTGCCGGAACGCCGGCGCAAGAGCGGAGAGCGGCCAATAAGCGCGGGGGCGTACGGCCGCTCAAGGCCGCATCGCGGTTACGGCCGTCCGCCAGGCCAGCAGAAACATCAGCAGCGCGATGACCGGATGCAGCAGCCCGATTCCCGGAAGGTTGGCCGTCATGTACTGCAGGATGACGAGGCCGAACAGCGCCGCCGACCGCCATTTGACAGAGGCGGCGAATTTGCCCGGGAACGCGAAGATGAGCATGAGGACCGGCAGCCACTCGAGCGCGCGGACGAACATTACGTGGCTCCGCCAGTAAGCCGCGTCGGCGAAAACCGCGGCTCCGGCCAGCAGCGTCTGGATCGCGATGCAGGCCGCAAGCAGCCAGGCGAGGGCGGCGAAGGCGCCGCGCGCGACGCGCGTTCTTTTGCCCGTTGCGGTATCGTTCATCACATGCATCTCCCTTTCCTTCTTGATGCCGCCATCCTAACAGCTTCATGTTGCGAAAATGTGAAGATCGGATGCGGAAACGTTGAATTTGCGCAAACTTCCGGCCGATCCGTGTAAAATGAAAACAAACCTTGTGCGAATGGCAGGTGATCCCGCCGTGGCGCTGACGCTGCTCCTGGTGGACGATGAGGCGAAAATGCTGGACTTCATGGCATCCTATTTCCGCCGTGAAGGCTATGACGTCATCACTGCGATGACCGGCTCCGAAGCGCTCCGGCTGGCGCAGGCGGCGAAGCCGGCGGTCGTCGTGCTCGACTGGATGCTGCCGAAGATGAGCGGCATCGACGTTTGCCGCGAGCTGCGCCGGACGAGCCGCGCGGGCATCGTCATGGTGACGGCGCGGGCCGACGAGACGGACAAGATCATCGGCCTCGAAATCGGCGCCGACGACTATGTGACGAAGCCGTTCTCGCTGCGCGAGCTGCACGCCCGCATCCGTTCGCTCATCCGGCGGATGGAAGGCCGCGAGCCGCAGGATGCGCCGCTGGAGCGGGGCGATCTGACCATCTCGGAGTCGCAAATGCGCGTCTGGAAGCGCGGGGTGGAAATTTCCCTCACGCCGACCGAATTCCGGCTGCTCACCGCGCTGGCCGCAAGACCGGGCATCGTCTACAGCCGGCTGCAACTGCTGCAGGCGGCGATGGAAGACGACTTCCTGAACGACGAGCGGACCGTCGACGCCCATATCAGCAAGCTGAGGAAGAAAATCGAGGACGATCCGTCGAATCCGGTCTTCATCCAGACCGTATACGGATTCGGGTACCGGTTCGGAGGCGGCGCATGACGATCCGGAGACGTCTGTTCCTCGCCATGGCCGGCCTGATCGCGCTGATGGGGCTCATTTTCGCCGGACTTACGCTGTTCGTCGCGCGCGGGGTCATCATCCATATCCCGATCGCGGACCGAAGCGCGGAAGTGCGGGCGATCGCGGAGCAGGCCGCAACCTATTATGTCGAAAACGGCAATTCATGGAACAACGCCGGGCAAGACGATCGGTTGAAAACCGTCATCCTCGGGAAGCGGCAAGACAGCAGCGCGCTGCTGCTCGCGGCGGACGGCAGCGCGATTCTGCATGCCGGCGACAAGAGCGCCGGGATGATCCGGCGGTTCGGCGCGCGCGAACGGATCGAGCGGGATGGCGTGCATATCGCCGACTTATACTACTATGATGAAGAAGCCGCCCGGCTCAAGATCATCCAGCTCGGCGTCGGCGATTCGGTGACGGTTCTGCTGCTCGCGTCCGTCGCCGTCGTCGGCCTGATCGCGCTGGCGGCAGCCTGGCGGACGGCCCGCCGGCTGACGGAGCCGATTCACGCGCTCATGCCGGCCATCGAACGGCTGGGGGCCGGCGAGCTCGGCGTGCAGGCGCCGGCGGTGACGCGGGACGAATTCGGCCGGCTGGCGGCGGCCTTCAACGCGATGTCGACGCAGCTCATGCGGTACGAAACGGCGCGGCGCAACCAGACCGCCGACATCGCGCACGAGCTGCGCACGCCGCTCGCGATCATGCGCGGGCAGCTCGAAGAGCTGCAGCAGCGCGGGGAAGCGGTCCGTCCCGAGACGCTGCTGCCGCTCCAGGACGAACTGATCCGCCTCACCCGGCTGGTCGACGACCTGCACCATCTGGCGCTGGCCGAAGCGAACAAGCTGCGGCTGGACCGGAAGCGGGTCGACCTCGCCGGTCTGCTCGGGCGGATCGCGGACCGGGCCGGGACGGAAGCCGCGGCGCGCGGCGTCCGGATCCGGCTGGAAGCGGCGCCGGATCTGCCCGACGCCTTCGTCGACCCGCACCGGATGACGCAGGTGTTCCTGAACATCATCATGAACGCCGTGCGCCATTCGCCGGACGGAGGCGCGGTGACGGTCAGCGTGCGGGCCGAAACGGCCGGCGCGGGGGCCGGGACGACCGCGCCCGCCGGCGGGGAATCCGCCATGCTGCGCGTGACGGTCGCCGACGATGGTCCGGGCATCGCGCCGGAGCATCTGACGCGCATCTTCGACCGGTTCTACCGCGCGGGCGACGACCGGTCGCGCGGCACGGGCGGCATGGGGCTCGGCCTCTCGATCGCGAAGGCGTACGTGCAGTCGCACGGCGGCACGATCGAAGCCGAGAGCGAGCCCGGCAGCGGCGCCCGCTTCATCGTGCGCGTGCCGGCCTGGACCGGCGACGGATGCGGTTCGCGCCGGACTGAACTATAATGGATTGATGGAATTCCTCGCCGGACTTCGGTCCGGCGGAAAGGTTGAACGCGCGTGGCAGAAATTTTGCTTGAATGGCTGGACGAGTGGGGCGTATGGGGCGTGCTGGCTTCGCTCTTCATAGAAGGTAGCGCATTTCCGTTCATCGGGACCTTTTTCATCGTGACGGTCGGATTTGTGATGGACCTGACGTGGCTGGAGATCGCCTGGATTTCCGCGGCCGGAAGCGCGCTGTACGCCATCGGCAGCTATATTCCGTATGCCATCGGGTATGCGCTGGGCGGCGGCATCATGAAGCGGCTCAGTCCGGCCCGCAGACAGCAGCTCGAGCAGGCGTCCGCCGCTTTCAGCAAATACGGCGTCTGGAGCGTCGCGATCGCGAGCCCGCTTCATCTGGGCAACGCCGTGCCGTTCATCGCCGGCATGTCCCGAATGAAGCTGCATCTCTACACGCTGCTCACGATGCTCGGCATCGCGCCGTCCACTTTCGTGCTGCTCAGCGTGGGCAAATTTTACCCCGGAGACCGGGATGCGGCGATGGACGCGATCGTGGAATACCAGTCGTACGTTCTCGCGGTGTTCATCATCCTGACGGCGGCGTACATCGGATGGAAAATGTACCGCTCGCGCCAGGCCAGACGGAACGTGGCGGACAAGTCGATCGGCTCGTGACGCGGGCTGATCCGCGGACGGACGGGACGTTCGATTGCGGATGACGGATTTGGGCATACTGAGAGCGATTGTCCACCATGACGCAAAAGGAGATGCCCACGCCATGTCCATTCGTCTGAATCCGTACCTCATTTTCGACGGCAACGCGAGAGAGGCGATCCATTTTTACGAGAAAGCGCTGGGCGGGCAGATCGCGGGGATCATGAGTTTCGGGGATATGCCTTCGGTCTCGGATCATCCCGTTCCCGAAGAGGCAAGGAATCTCGTCATGCATGCGCTGCTGAAAGTCGGCGACTCGGAGCTGATGTTCTCCGACACCTACCCGGGCATGCCGTACCGGCAAGGCAGCACCGTCGAGATCGCCGTCATCCTTGACGATGAGGCGCGGGCGAGGGACATTTTCGACGCGCTGAGCGACGGCGGAGAAGTGGTCATGCCGCTGCAGCCGACGGATTGGAGCCCGCTGTACGGGATGGTCAAGGACAAGTTCGGCGTATCCTTCCAGGTGAACGTAAGCGTAAAGCAATAAGTCATCATCCGGCCATAAGCCGCCTGTTCATGCCGAACGGGCGGCTTTGACTTTGACGCAATGGCCGAGCATGAGAAGCGCATGCAGAACCGCGAGCGCCAGATAGATGTTGCTGTACACGGCGGCTTCCGGATGCGCGTTCGCCGGATTCCAGGCCGTATCCGCGCCCCTGTCGACGATTCCGGCGTAGACCGCGGCCGCGAAGGCGCTGGCGATGAAGCTCAGCATGGCCAGCAGCCCCATGCCGACACCGGTCTGCTCCCGGGGCAGCGTGCGGGAGATCGCAATGGACAGCGAAAATGTACAGGAACGATTGGCAGAGATTGCCGAAGATCAGGGCGATTGCGATCGGCACGGGCGACATGCCCGCGAAGGTTGACAGCATCACGAATCCGCCGGCAATCAGGGCCGACGCCAGAAAGTACAGGAACAGATGGCCTTTCCGATCCGCCAGCGCGCCGCCGAGACGCCCGAGCACCGCCGTCACGGCCGCGGCCGGGACGAGCGCGAAGCCGACCAGCTCCGGCTCCAGCCGGTTGACATTCGCGAGCAGTTGCGGGCTGAGGAAGACGAGCGCGAACCCGATCCCCGTCACGAGAAACATGACCGCGAGCCCGGACACGTACGGCCTGTTGCGAAGCAGGCCGGGTGAAATGAACGGTTCGCGGGCGGTGTATATCCTTCTCAGGAAAAGGGCGAACAGAGCGAGAAATCCGCCGGCGCACAGCCACGACGCTTCCGTGATGGCGAGCAGCAGCAAAGCCGTGGCGCCGGCGAACAGTCCGCCCCCGAGCCAATCGATGCCGCCGGATGCCGCCGGCTTGTCGTTCAGATGTTTGAAGTAGAAAGGCAGCGTCAGCAGCGTGAACAGCGGCATGCAGAACAGCCATTGCCAATGCAGGGCGCTCATCACCAGCGCCGCGACGCCCGGTCCGAGTGCGCTGCCGAGCGCAAGGCCGGTCATTACGATGCCGAAGGCGCGTCCGCGGCTTTCCGGCGGGAAATACCGGGCCGGAACGATCTCGCTGATGGCGGGAATGACCGCCGCGCCGACGGCTTGCAGCACCCTGCCGAGCAGGATGGTCCAGTAATGCTGGGCGATGAGGCCGATCAGCGATCCAAGCGCGAACAGGATGAGGCCGAAGGCTATCAGATTTCGGAGACTGAACGAATCGGCCAGCCTGCCGTAGGTGATCGTCCCGACCGCGTAAATCAGCAGGAAGGCCGAGGACACCCGGCTGACCTGCGACAGGGACAGTTCGAAATCCTCCGCAATCATGGGCAGCGCAATATTGAACATCGTGGCGCTCATGACGGAAATGGCCGTCGTAAAGGCCAGAATCCGCAGCAGTTTCGCGCCGGATGGTTGCCGGACAGCCGCCTCCATGTTCCTTTCTCCTTTCCCGCCTTGTGCGGTCTTGATTTGTACCATCGATTTTAATCGTCTTTGGCGATAAACAAAAATATATATTGAACCATAGGTTCATATATCCTGGTATATAAAAGCGTCCGATCCGAAAGATCGGGCGCTTCTCAACTCTCTGACAAATGCTCCGTTGTTCCGCCTGTCCGAATTGTTCGCTCTTGCGCTTCGACCTCCATTGGCGCGGATGTTTTTGTTCTGTCCGCTCGTCAGCCCGGCACCTTCGCTTCCACCCAATAGCAGACATGACTTGCCCTGAGTCCTTTCTCCTCCCGAAACACCCCGAACCGCTCCGCGATTCGCGTATACAAGTTGTTCCGGACATACGTTCGGAACGTATCGTTCTGTCCGAAACAGACCATCTCGAAGACATCTTCCGGTGACGGCAGCCAGACCGTCTCTGCATGGCGCGTCAGGGAGATGTCCGTCAGTCCGCTGTTTTCAAGCCGCTCCCGGAGCCGGTCCAAAATCGGCGTGCCCGTGCCCGGCGGCCCGAACAACCCCGGAAAGGCGAGGCCGAGCTCTCCGTCGATGCCGGCGCCGTCGCCGGGATGGAGCGCGAACAACTCTCCGCCGGGCTTCACGATGCGCGCCGCTTCGCTGTACCAGCTTGTCGGGCCTTTCTTCGTATAGGCGAAGTCGAAGTATCCGTCCGGGAAGGGCATGCCGTCGTGCGTCCGGCCGACGACGTAACGCACGTTGTCCCGGCTGTGGTCGCGCCTCGCCGTCGCGATGAATCCCTCCGTCATGTCGAAGCCGACGACCTCTTCGCACTGACCGGCCCATTGCACGGTAAATTCGCCGTGTCCGCAGCCGACGTCCAGCACCCGGCCGCGCAACCGGCTGCGGAGCCGCGCCGCGAACTTCTCCACGATCCTCTCCCCGTCCGCGATCTCGCGCCACGGAAATTCGTACTTGCCGGTCATCGCGGCCAATTGATCGCACCACGGCTTCGACTGCATGGGGATGTGGCCGGGAATTTGGTCGATGCTCGGGAATGGTGGCATCTTATCACCCCTCCAGGACTGATAGTTCCGACGAAACGGAGACACGCTATTTTGCTCCGGACGATGCGTCAGTTTCGTTGCAATTCACCGCCATTTCGAACTTCACGATCCGGTGGACCGGTAATGCCGGACGCCGATGCGCCATACCGCCAGACACGGCGCAAGGAACAGCAGCGAAGCCAGCGGCATCGCCATGCAGAGCAGGTCAGGACCGTCCGCGCGGCCAAGAATGTAGAGCAGCGGCAAATAGCTGACGGCGCCGAACGGGATGATGAAGGTGAAGAAACGCGTGACCCATTTTGCATAGATGTCGAGGGGGTATTGCGCCATTTCGCGCCCGCCGTCCGTGAAAATGTTCGCCACCTCCAGCCCCTGCACCGTCCAGAAGCAGAACGTCGCCGCGAGAATGTAGATGCCGCTGAAGACGACCACTCCGCCGATGATCATGAGCAGCAGCGTGATGATTTTGGCCGGCGTCCACGCGATGGAAAGCCCGTTCACCGCGATCCCGAGCACGACCGCACTCTGCAGCATCCGGCCGAAGCGGGTGAACTCGAAGCTGGAACCGAGCACCTGGATGACCGTGCCGCGCGGCCGGACGAGCAGCCGGTCGAAGTTGCCGCGCACGATCAGGTTCGAGAACGCGTCGAAGCCGCGCGCGAAGCATTCCGCCAGCGAAAACGCCATTTGGATGACGCCGAAACAGAGCGCCGCCTCGTGGAATGTCCAGCCTGTCAGCCCGCCAAACCGCTCGAACAGGAAGTACATGCCGGCGAACACGGCGAACGGGACGAAGAACTGGCCGGCGCAAAGCAAGAGAAACGATGTCCGGTACTGCATCTGCGATTTGAACAGGATGGACATGTATTTGAAATAGAGGCGCATGACCGCATCAACCTCCCTGCACGACGACGCGCTTAAGCGCCCGCCCCATCAGCCATTGGCCGGCGGCGGCGAGCGCCGCAAGCCAGATCATCTGGATGCCGATGCCCGCGAGCGCCTCCTGCACGCCGATATGGCCGGTGTACACCCGGAACGGAAAGTCGACTGTCCAACGGAAAGGCAGGAGTCCCGCGAACGTCTGCATCCAGTCCGGCATCAGCGGCACCGGCACGATCATCCCCGCGAAAAACTCGCCCGCCACCGCGATCATGAGCACCGAACCGACCGGCGACATCGTCCAGAAGACGGAGATGTAAACCAGCATCGAGATGGCCGCTACGAGCAGAAGGCCGGAAAGCAGCGTCAGAATAAACAACAAAGATGCGGCCGGCGACGCCGGAAGCGGCATCCGGTACGGCTCCGGCAGGATGAAGACGACGAGCGCGACGGGCACGCAGCGAAGCGAAGCGGACGCAAGGCGCGCCGCCAGCAGCTTGGCGTACCAGATCGGATAGAGCCGCCAGGGCCGGCACAGTTCATACGCGATGTTGCCGCCGGTAATCAGTCCGAAAAGCTCGCCGTCGAACTGCCATAGCACGATCAGCGCGAAGAACATTTGCTGCAACCAGACATAGGCGACCACTTCCTTCAGCATCATCGGCTGCGCCTCGCCGTTATGCGTGTAGAAGGCAACATAGATCATGATGAGGATGAGGCCGAAGAAAAGTTGCGTCAGAATGCCGGCCGCGGCGGCCGCCCGGTACTGCAGGCCCATAAGAAACCGCATTTTGAGGAGCGACAGCGGCGCATTCATACGCGATGCTCCTTGTACAATTGCAGAATCAGATCGTCAACGGGCCGCGATCCGATCTCGACATCGGCCAGTTCGCCTCCGGCCGAGAGCCGGTTGATCAGTTCGGTGATGTCGATCCGGTCGGAGTCGAAGGTGTAGACCGCCCGTCCGGACGACCAGGACAGGCATTGTACGCCCGGCACGTCGATCGGGCTGGCGCTCACCTTGTAGTCGACCTTGATCGTCTTCTGTGTGCCGTAGCGGCTGCGCAGTTCGGACAAGCTGCCGTCGTAGAGCAGCGTTCCCTTCCCGATCATCAGGATGCGGCCGGCCAGCGCCTCGATATCGTGCATGTCGTGGGTCGTCAGGATGACGGTCACGCCGCGTTCCCGGTTGATCGTCCTGATGAAGTCTCGGACCGCGAGTTTGCTCTCGGCGTCCAGGCCGATCGTCGGCTCGTCGAGGAACAGGATCGCCGGATCGTGCAGCAGCGAAGCGGCGATTTCGCAGCGCATCCGCTGGCCGAGACTGAGCTGCCGCACCGGTGTGCGGAGGATGTCCGCGAGGCCCAGCATCTCCGTCAGCATGTCGAGGTTCCTGCTGCAGATGTTTCGCGGAACGGCGTAAATGTCGCGCAGCAGCTCGAACGAGTCGATGACCGGCACATCCCACCAGAGCTGCGACCGCTGGCCGAACACGACGCCGATGTGCCGGACGTAACGGACGCGGTCTTTCCAGGGCGTGCAGCCCATGATGGAGCAGGAACCCGTATCCGGGACGAGCACGCCGCTCATGATCTTGATCGTCGTCGACTTGCCGGCGCCGTTCGGGCCGATGTAGCCGACGATCTCGCCTTCGCGGACGGTGAACGAGATGTCCCGGAGCGCTTCCACGATCGTGTGCTCGCGGACGAAGAGCGCCTTGACCGCTTCCCGGAATCCCGCCGACCGTTTCGCCACCTTGAACGACTTGCCGATGCCTGTGAGCGTGATAAGACTCAAGTTTTCACCCCATTTGGAAAAATGTGTTGTCCCCGGATTGCAGAAAAAATATATCCAATGGCGTGAAAAAAGTATAGACTTATAAAAAATGATGAGTTATAATACTATCATAAGGAGCGAAGACCGCACCCTTACTTAGAGACTGCCAAAAACGGGATTCCGGCACGGATTTGTGCCGGATTTTGTTGTTTCCGCCAAGGTGATCGCGCCGGCCGCACCGTTGATGTTGCCCCGTTGGAGCAGCACCGCGGGTGACCCGTCCCGCCCATAAAAAAATGCCGCGATTACCGCGGCATCTGCCTTACCCGTTGCAAATATTCCGTCACGTTCCCGTCTTCCTTCCGGTTATAGGCGAACCCGCGGCGCTCCGCCACCGCCAGCGCGGCGGTCCGGAACAGATCCGCCATCTCGAACAGCGCATGCCAGATCCGGTCATAATCGCCGTCCGCATACGTCCGCACAAGCTGCGCCCACATGGCGGGCGGAAGATGCCGCTCCAGATACTTGCCTTCCTTGCCCGCGTCCGCCCGGACGTCCGATTGTTCCCTGACGTACCATTTCAGCATCTGCGTCAGCATGGCGCGCACCGGACCCTCGAGCATCGCTTTCGCGTACGGCAGCTCGCGCCGCCACAGCCCTTTCGCCACATAGGTGCTGACCCACCAGAACTCGTTGCAGCAATCCGCGAATTGAGCGGCCGTTGGCGGCTGCGTCAGATGGCTGCGGTTGCTTGGCGGCGGCAGCTCGCCGATCGCGCCGTCCTTGTCGAGCAGAAGAACGCTGAGGCTGTCTTCTTCCATTTCGCCGAGCCGGTCAATCGGCCAAAACGTGAGGTCGATCCGGTTCCCGTCGCTGAACAGCATGAGAAACGCGAAACCCGGCCGATGTTTCTCGGCCGGAAACAGCGTCGTATCATCCGGCGTCTGCATGATGAGCACCTCGCCGAACCTGCCAATCCAGCTCCGGTCGCGCACGAACGGCTCCACTTCAGTGACCGCGCAGACGATATCGTAGTCCTGAAAACAATCGCGCGACGCTTCCGGATTCGCCCGGGAACCGTTCAGAATAACCGCCCTCACCCGTTCATCCGCTTTCGCAAACCCGATGATCAGCTCCATCATTTCCCGGTCATTTCGCACGTCGCATCCTCCCCCCGGACGAGCGGGCGGCCACCGGCCCCCGCGCACAACGCGAAAATGCCTTCCCCGGTTCCACCCGCCATTCTCCTATTGTACAATAAACGCAATATCGCAAAAAATGGGGGGCGATTTTCGTGAAAATGGCGTTCATTCTGTTCGACGGCATGACATCGCTCGACTGGATCGGGTTTTTCGAGTCGGTCACGCGGCTGAGGCTGATGGAAGGCGGCGAGAACGTGACCTGGGATTTCTGCGCCGTGAAGGAAGAAGTCACCGATGACCGGGGCGTCATCTACCGCGCGGGCAAGATCCGGCCGGACCTGTCCGGGTACGATCTCGTCTTCGTGCCGGGCGGCATGGCCACGAGAACGCTTCGGCATGACGACGATTTCATCGGATGGATCCGGACGGCGGCAGCGGCCGAATGGAAGATTTCCGTCTGCACGGGCGCATTGCTGCTCGGCGCGGCGGGATTTCTGCGGGGAAAAAAGGCTACGACGAACGCATCCGCCTTCGAACTGCTGGAACCGTACTGCGCGGAAGTGGCGAAGGCGCGGGTGGTCAGAGACGGCCAGGTCATTACGGGCGGCGGCGTGTCCGCGTCCGTCGACCTGGGGCTGTACGTCGTCGAACTGCTGAGAGGGGCCGAGGCGGCGCAGACCATTCAGCAGCGAATGGAATATCCCTATTACCGCGGCTCCCAAGGTTCGGACGTGTACATGGCCGAATTCTGACGCCCGCACCCTCCTTCACGCGATTCAAGCCCGGCTCTTGCGGCGACACGCACCGAAGGCGAGCGGCATGGACACGGTCGGGATCACGGCCATGACCGCAAGAGCCAGAGCTTCAGATAATAAGGCTTGTTGTTCAGATACACCAAGCCGCGCTCGGTGTGGATCTTGCGCATGCCGAAGTACGATTCGGCTTCATCCGTCATCACGTCGTCCATGCGCAACGTCAGCTTCACGTCGAACAGGTTCGGATTTTCCGGCGTCCACGTCCAGCCGTCATGGTGGGCCGCCGTGCGGAAGATGTTCCGGTTCATCAGGTGAAACGCGCGCTTCACATACGGCTCGTGGATCACGATCCGATCCGTGACCACCGTCCGGCCCTTGAACGAAGCTTCCACCTCGAGCGTCGCGCCTGCGGCCGCGTGCGTCGTCTCGAACTCCGCGATCACGTCGCCGCGGTCGAGATCCGGCTGAAGCTTCACCCGCTCGAGCCGCGCGTCGGACACGGCCTCCAGCCACACCGTCTGCCAGATGCCCGTCGTCGGCGTGTACCAGATGGCGTCCGGCTTCTCGAGCCAGAACTGCTTGCCGCGCGGGATCGTCTCGTCCGTCGACGGATCCTCCACCCGGACGGCCACCTGCTCCTCATCCCATGTCAGCCCGTCCGTAATGTCAAAATGAAACGGCGTATGCCCGCCTTCGTGCATCCCGACATATTGCCCGTTCACATACACCCAGGCTCAGTAATCGACGGCGCCGAAATGGAGCAGGACGCGCTTGCCCTTCCAGGCCGCGTCCGCCTTGAACCCGCGCTTGTACCACATCCGGTCGTGGAACGAAGGATCATGAATGCCGCTCAGTTTCGACTGGTAGGCGAACGGCACCTCGATGCGGCGGGAGAGCTGGTGGTCCGGGCGGAACCACCGCTCCTTCACCCCGATGTTCGCGTCGTCGAAATCAAACTGCCATGTGCCGTTGAGATTCTGCCACTCCTTCCGGACAAACTGCGGTCTCGGATATTCATTGCGGCGTGCCATCATACCACTCCTGTGTCCATATGGTGTCTGTATCTTGCTTCAGTTCTCCCGCACGGCGGGCCCCGGCCGCGGCGCCGTTCCCGGCTCCGCGAAACGCACGGTCGGCCAGCCGTCCTCCCAAATGAGCGGATCGATCATCATCGGCCGCCGCGTCGCCCCGGTGAGCAGCGTCGGATCGTCCGCGTCAATCGCGTGGTAGACGATCCAGTCTACCCCCGCGTCATCGGTGGCGACGGCGTTGTGCCCGGGTCCGACGAACTGCCGGCCCTCCGGATCCGGAATCGCGTTCGCCGCCAGTATGGTTGTGCCTCCGCCCGTCAGCAAATCCCGGCCGTCCCGGTCCGCGAACGGACCGCGAATCGATTCGGCCCGCCCGACCTTGACGTGATAGGAGCTGAACGCCCCCTCGCAGCAGGAGCCGACGGAACCGAAGAAATAGTAATAGCCGCCGCGTTTGATGATGTATGGCGCTTCATATTGGTTGTCCGCGATCTGAAACTTCTCGCCCACCGTGCCCAGGCCATCCGCCGACAGCTCGATGCCGTAAATGCCGTGGAAGCTGCCCCAGATCAGATACGGCGTCCCGTCGTCGTCCCGGAAGTAAAAGGGATCGATTGAATTCTCAACGCCGATCGTCTCGCTCTTGAACAACGCCCCATGATCGGTGAACGGCCCCTTCGGCGTGTCGGCCGTGGCGACGCCGATGCCCGGATTCGGATGGAGTACGAATAATAAAGGTAATATTTTCCAGACTCTTTGTTAAACGAAATATCAGGCGCCCACAGCCAGCCTTCGTCCTTCCAGTCCGGCTTCGCCTCGAACGCGTCCCGTGCCGGCTTCGCACACATCCCGTCCGCACGGCGGTCAATGGGATATCGTCGGGTACGAGAAATGCGATTGGCCTTACGACCTGGGCAGCATGCTCAACGGAATCGGAGACGAAAACGAAGGACTGTGGCACTGCAGATTCTCCATCCCCGGTCTGTGGGAACGCGCGGCGCTCCTGGCGTTCAAGGATCATCCGGCCTATCGCGGACTTGTGAACATGATGGGCGAATGTTGCCGGGATCTGCACGGATCATCGGCCGCGGCTGCCCCGCACGGCTGGCCGAGCAGCTCAAATTCGTGACCGGCGAGCAGTTGTGGGGCATGCGGATGGTCTGCCTGCGCCATGCGCTGGCCGAGGGGCATATCGCAATACCCGGCGACCCGGAGCGCGGCACGTTCGCGATGTACATGGACCTCTACTGAAGCGGCGAAGGCTTCCCGGCGGGCCGGGAAGCCTTCATTGCTTGTTCACGATTTCACCGCCGACAGCCGTTTCGGGCCGGCCACGTTTTGCCGACATGCCGACTGTCGGGTTGCATCCCCGCGTCGAGAATGCCTCCGTCCGAATGCTCGACTCGTGCGATTGTTCAATGGTACAGACCGCGCTCGATGTGCGGGTTGCCGAACATATACCGACGGATCCGCTCCGACAGACCGCCCTTGCCGAACTTGAGGAACTTGCCGTCCTCCGCTTCGGACTCTTCGCCGCAGGCCGCGAGGAACATCAGGATGAGGCGCCTGCGCATGCCGATGTCGCGGCAGCCGTTCTCGTACAGCCAGACATCGATCGTGTTGTAGACGCCGCGGTTGATCCGATAGCGATTGCGGCAATATTCCGCGAACTTGAAGTCCGGCCAGTGGATGATCTCTCCCACGGATTCAGCCATCGGTTGATCCCTCCCGGAAACGAACGTGGAGACTTCCCGTCTGCGGCAGCAGCGAAAAGTCTCCACTCGTATGGTCGACAAATTATCATAATTCCAATAACGTTGGTTGGTTTAAGCTGTTGAGCACCACTTTATCACGGGCGCGGTGTACTGTCAACCCCGTTTTGCGATAAGAGCAGCGGCGGAGGTTCTTCCGATTGAAACATTTTCCCTCGTCCAAGGTCTATAGTTTGAATCATCATGCTTGTGGAAAAAGTATCCGTCCCGCGACAAACAGAAAAGGGATGTACCAGGAGAGGAGTAAAGTTCATGAATCGCACCACACGACGCGCCACTTTCACCATGCGCCCGCTTCGCTTGCTGCCGGCCGTGATCGCCATAATGCTGGCTCTTGCGGCATGCAGCCCCGGGGACGGCAAACGGAATGCGGATAACGAAGCGGCAACGATCAAAGTCTTGTACTGGGACGAACATTCGTTCCACCAGGATTACGGCATGCTGTTCTACGCCATTCATCCGCATATCGACATCGAGGTCGTCTCCACCAATAAAATCCGGATGAGCGGGGACGACGACTACGATTACGATGAAAAATTGGACGAGTTGATCCGGGAAGAGAAACCGGACATCCTGATGCTTAACCAGAACCAGTACGAGGAGTACGCCGCCGACGGACGGCTCGTCTCGCTCGAATCGTTCATAACCCGTGACAAGATCGATCTCGAAGGATTCGTTCCGGGTCTCATCGACCTGATGCGCGAGAAGGGCGGCGGCGAGCTGTACGGCCTCGCGCCGAGTTTCAGCTCCCGGGTCGTCTATTACAACAAAGATTTGTTCGATCGGTTCAACATCGAATATCCGACGGACAAGATGAGCTGGGAGGAACTGCTCCTTCTGGCGGCCCGGTTTCCGACGGACGGTTCGGACGAGGATCGGATCTGGGGCCTGAACCTCGGATATTCGGCCGACTTGTACGAGCTCGGCCTGCGGATCGGAACAACCATGGGACTGCGCATGATGAATCCGGCCGACAAGCGGATCTCGCTCGACACCGATTCGTGGATCCGTGTGTACGAATTGGCGCTGGGCGCCTTGAATGCCGGTACGATCTACCAGGAGGAAGGCACAAGTTTCGGCGGGAGTTACGAGGACTATCTGCTCCGGGATCCGTTCATCAGCGGAAAAGCCGCCATGACGTTCGACGGGATCTACCTGATGCAGCAACTTCGCGAAGCCGCGAACTTCGTTCCCGACAAGGCGGTCAAAAACTGGGACCTCGTCACCATGCCGGTCGACCCGTCGAACCCCGATTACTCGCACGAGAACTCGTTCCACAACATTTTCGCGATCAACGCGGATTCGCCGAGCCGTGACGCCGCGTGGGCATTCATCCGCTACATCCATGGCGACGATTATGCGCGAGTCAGATCGAAGTCGCTGCTCGGAACGATTCCGGTCCGTACGAAATATATCCGGGACGAAGAAGGCCGGAACCTGGCGGCTTTCTACGCGCTGAAACCTTCGGGCGCCGACCTGTACGCCGGAATGGAAAATTTGCCGGAAGATTTCTTCATGCAACTCTACTCCATCGGCACGGAAGAGATGAAGGCCGTCATGGACGACGCGAAGAGCGTCGCGGAGGCGCTCGCGAGCATGCAGACCCGGCTGCAGGCGGTGGTGGATCAGGCTCCGGCGAACCGGGAGAGCGGCGATGCGGCCGGAACATCGGGAGGCGGAGCGGCGGAGACCGGCGTTTCGGGCTCGACCGGGTCGAGTTCGTCCGGGTCGAGTTCGCCAGGATCGAGTTCGTCCGGGGCAGGTTTGGCCGAGTCGAGCGCGTCCGAGTAGAGTTCGACCGGTTCGGATTAGGCCGGGTCAAGTTCGTCCCGGTCAAGTTCGTCCGGGTTGGGTTCGACCGGGTCGGGTTCGAACGATTCGAGTCCGGCCGATTCGTGCTCGGCCGGGGTGCCAAAGCCGAAGCGAATTCGGCCGATATATGCCCGAGAACGTCAAACAAGCCCTTGCGCCCGACCATACCGGGCGACAAGGGCTTTATACATCCTCGCGGGAATCAGGTCCATTATGCCATCATGCGGCCGTTCACATCGCCTCGTCCGCGCGCAGCGGCAACTGCCAGTCGATCTCGGGGAGGCCGTTCTCCCGCAGATACCGGTTCGCCCGCGAGAACGGGCGGCTGCCGAAGAAGCCGCGGTGCGCGGACAGCGGGCTCGGATGGGGCGAGCGGATGAGATGGTGGCGCGGGTTCGTGACAAGCTGCGCCTTGCTCTGCGCATGGCTGCCCCAGAGCAGGAACACGACCGGCTCCCGCTTCAGGTTCAGCGTCTCGATCACGCGGTCCGTGAACGTCTCCCAGCCCATTCCGCGGTGCGAATTCGGCTGGCCTTCCCGCACCGTCAGCACGGTGTTGAGCAGCAGCACCCCCTGCTTCGCCCAGCCGACCAGGCAGCCGTGCTCCGGCACCGCACAGCCGAGGTCGTCGTGCAGCTCCTTGAGAATGTTCTGCAGTGACGGCGGCTGCGGCACGCCCGGCTTCACCGAGAAACATAAGCCGTGCGCCTGCCCCGGACCGTGATAAGGGTCCTGCCCGAGGATAACCACCTTCGTGTCCGCGTAGGACGTATAGTGGAGCGCGTTGAAAATGTCGTACATGTCCGGATAGATGACCCGCGTCCGATACTCTTCGGCAAGAAATTTGCGCAGTTGCAGATAGTACGGCTTCGAAAACTCCGCTTCAAGGAATTCGGCCCAATCGTTTCGCAAGAGCGCCACGAATTTCTCCTCCCGCTTCCATTATCGGCGCGGCGGGCGGTTTTGTCCACATTTTGGCTTCCCCCGGCGTTTCCAAATGAAACCAACCGGGCCCGACCATCGTCTATAAATAGTTGCTCCTGAAAAAGTCGATTTTTGAGCAATCCTATATTCTGTCACATTTTCCGGAGCACTCGTTTTTCCTGTTTATTCCTTATTTTGCTTCCATTTTGAGCATTTTGGCCGCTCTTTGCAGGT
>Ga0310823_100148_pt1 | contig 94750 bp, 87 predicted proteins | sample P4_ome_3_FD_201316 | JGI IMG/M metagenome (GOLD analysis project Ga0310823, IMG submission 201316) | Sorghum-adapted microbial communities from Joint BioEnergy Institute, Emeryville, California, United States - P4_Day56_Rep3 | ecosystem: Engineered > Bioreactor > SSF (Solid state fermentation) >...
CTGAAAAGCTTGCTTTCTCGTTATCTGGAGCTTTGTTAACCTTCGGAACCGCCGTATGCGGACCCGCATGTACGGTGGTGTGAGAGGTCGGGGGCTAGCCGCCCCCTCCTACTCGATTTGGGGGTACCTGCGGGTGAGGAGCGTCAGCCTGCGGATGCGACTTTGGCCGCGGTCTCTTCGCCCAGCTTCGCGATGTTCTCGTAAGCTTGCTCGACCGACTGCTGGCCGAATTGAACGGCTTCCATTTGCGCCTTGAAGTAGTCCGTCCACTCCGTCCAGCCCGCCGCCGTGCCGTAGAACGGAAGCGCCTTGTCGACCGATACTTCGTACAGTTCTTTGCCGAGGATGTCGCGGCGTTGCATATCCGGTTCAAGCAGCTTGTAGATTTCGTTGTTGATCGGAATGCCGCGCGTCAGCTTGAGCGTTTTGCCCGCTTCTTCGTTCGTGATGAACCATTTGACGAACTTCTTCGCTTCTTCCATATCCGGCGTGTTGGCGCTGACGGACAGGAAGATCGTCGATTGCGCCCAGCCGCCGCCAGCCGGACCTACCGGCGTGTTGACGACCGCGACCTGGCCCGGAAGCAGGTCTTCCAGCGCGCTGACCGAACCGACCGTCGCGCCGCGCGTCATCACTTTGCCGGATGCCATCGGGTCGGCCTGCGGGTCGTTCTCGAGGAACGCCGCCGACACTTCGGCCGGCGGGACGATGCCTTGTTTGCGGAACTCGGCGTACGTGTTGAAGAATTCAATGAACAGATCTTTGTCCAGGTTGAACTTCTTGCCGCCGTCCTGCATGATCGGGCCTTTGCCCATCGCCGTTTGATAGTATTGATAGCCGTCCCACGTATTGACGTCGCCGATCGGGTAGATGCCTTCCGGCAGCTTCCCGCGGGCTTCACGGGCCCAGTTGAAGTAATCTTCCCAGGTCCAGTCTTTCCACGGGAGCTTGATGCCGTATTCTTCGAGTTTCGTCTTGTTGTAGGCGTAGCCTTGCGCGTTCAGCGAGAGCGGAATGCCGTACAGCTTGCCGCCGATTTTCAGGTTCTCGATGACGTTGTCGCTGACGATGCCCGACAGGTCGATGTCGGACAGGTCGGCGAGGACGCCTTTGGATGCATAATCTTGAATGTAAGCGGCGTCCATTTGCAGCACGTCCGTCACGGTTTTGGATGCGACAAGGGTCGGCAATTTTTGCCAGAAAGCGTCCCATGCCATGTATTCCGGCTTGAACGTGACGTTCGGATTTTGCTTCGTGTATACGTCAAGCGCGGCAAGCGTCGCTTCGTGGCGCGCGTCCGGCCCCCACCACATGATGCTCAGTTCCGTGGAACCGCCGGCGCTGGAACCGCCGCCCGCGCCGCTGTTGCCGCTTCCGCCGGAAGAACCGCCGTTGCCGCTGTTGTCGTTCTTTCCGCCGCCGCCGCATGCCGTCACGACGAGGGCCAGCGCAAGCAGCATGAGGGCCAATCCCTTGGACCATGCGCGTCTCTGCTGCATCTTTCCGATCCCCTTTCTTCAAAATGGAATGATGTGTAAACCCTGTTCCTTCCGGGCAGCGCCGGAGCGTAAAGCGTTTACACTTTCTACAATATCGCGGGGTCTAATTGATTTGCAGATGACGAATCTCAGAATTGTTGGATTCTTGTTAGTTTTTTTGCAATAAGCGGCGTCGCTTGATCCCCGTATTTATGCATCGGACCTGTGCGGGATATACTCGCACAGGTCCGGGGGAGCAAGCTACAGCACGCGGCGTGCCGTCTTGTATTTAGATTTCCAGTAGCCGGAATTGAGCGTGTTGATGCCGACCTTGTTGGCCGGCGAGCTGTGGATGAAATCGCCGCCGCCGATATAAATGCCGACGTGATTGATGCTGCCGTTGCTGTCCGTATCAAAGAAGACGAGGTCGCCGGGCGCAAGATTCGACTTGGAGACGTATTTGCCTTGCTTCGCCTGGTCCTTGCTTGTCCGCGGCAGCTTGAAGCCGTGGTTCCGGTTGTAGACCAGTTGCACGAAAGCCGAGCAGTCGGAGTATTTGTAGTTGGTATTCCACGGTTCGGCGCCCCATTTGTAGGTGAACTTGCCGAGATACGATTTTGCCGTTTTGACGATCGCGGAGCCGGTTGCGTTTTTGGTGCCGGAGCTTGATCCGCTCTTGTTTATGTAATTCGTGTAATTGCTGCTTGAGCTGATGTAGCCGATTCTTCCGTCCTTCGTCTGCACCTTCAGCCAGTAATCGTTGACTTTTTGGATGACGTGAATGTCTTCGCCCCTGGACAGCATCCGATATACGGAAGCGCTGGTGCTCGGGGCCGACCTCAGATTGACTCCTGAGATGACCTCGGTCTCGTATGTTGTTGCGGCCGAGGCTTGTCCGGCGAAAAGTCCTGCCGCCAGTGTCAGGATTAAGCCAAGACTGGTCAAATGTTTCATTATTGCTCATCTCCTCCTTTGCAATTCATGCTAGCGCAAAAGGAGAGAAGCGGAAACGATAAAAAATTACCAGTTGCAGATGAAAAGTTTCCAAATCATGTATATCCGCAACGTGTTTCTACTAAAAATAATAAGAGAGTTTTACCACGCCCGATTGCCATGATCTGCAAGGATAACCATGATGAGAATCTTCTCATCCGGAACAAAAAATTCCATTGACTTTATAGTGAGAGTGGAATACTTTGGATTTATGCTGAATCCGTCAACGGGACAAGCAATATGCAAACCCACATGATAAGGAGGATTTCACGCATGACCGAAGAACGCAAACCTCGCATTGAGACATTGGCCGTGCATGCCGGCCAGGAAATCGATCCGACGACCGGATCGCGGGCGGTCCCGATTTACCAGACGACATCGTACGGTTTCCGGGACGCCGATCATGCCGCGAATCTGTTCGCGCTCCGTGAATTCGGCAACATTTATACGCGCATCATGAACCCGACGACCGATGTGTTCGAGAAGCGCGTGGCCGCGCTCGAAGGCGGCGCCGCCGCGCTGGCGACCGCGTCCGGTCAGGCGGCCATCACGTACGCGATCCTCAATATCGCGGGCTCCGGGGACGAAATTGTGTCCGCCTCCAGCCTCTACGGCGGCACGTACAACCTGTTCTCCGTCACGCTGCCGAAGATCGGCATCACCGTGAAATTCGTCAATCCGGACGATCCGGAAAACTTCCGCCGCGCCATAACGGACAAGACGAAAGCGCTTTACGCCGAGACCATCGGCAACCCGCGCGGCGACATTCTCGATATCGAAGCGGTTGCCCGCATCGCGCATGAACACGGCATTCCGCTCATCGTGGACAACACGCTGCCGAGCCCGTATCTGTGCCGTCCGATCGAGCACGGCGCAGACATCGTCGTCCACTCCGCCACGAAATTCATCGGCGGCCACGGCACCTCGATCGGCGGCGTCATCGTCGACGGCGGCACGTTCGACTGGAAGGCGAGCGGCAAGTTCCCGGGCCTGACGGAACCGGACCCGAGCTACCACGGCGTCGTCTACACGGATGCCGTCGGACCGATCGCCTACATTATCAAGGCGCGCGTCCAACTGCTCCGCGACATGGGCGCATCGCTGTCGCCGTTCAACGCTTTTCTGCTGCTGCAGGGTCTGGAGACGCTGCATCTGCGGATGGAGCGCCACAGCGCGAACGCGCTGGCCGTCGCGAAGTACCTCGAAGCGCATGAAGCGGTGGAGTGGGTCAATTATCCGGGACTCGAGAGCCATCCGTCCTACAAGCTGGCGCGCAAATACATGCCGGACGGCCAAGGCGCCATCCTGACGTTCGGCATCAAGGGCGGCGTCGAAGCGGGACGGAAAGTGATCGACAACGTGAAGCTGTTCTCGCATCTGGCCAACGTCGGCGACTCGAAGTCGCTGATCATCCATCCGGCCAGCACGACGCACAGCCAGCTCGAAGGCGAAGAACTGCTGTCCACCGGCGTGACGCCCGGCATGATCCGGCTGTCGGTCGGCACGGAGCATATTGACGACATCATCGCCGATCTCGAACAAGCCATCCGCGCAAGCCAGGCATAAGAAACAAGCAAGCGGCCCCGGACGCCTTTCCGGCGTTCAGGGCCGCTTTTCAATTGCCGCGAACCGGCGCATGTCGCGCCGCGTTTCGATTGAAGGCCGATCCGCTCATGGCCGTCCGCCCTACTGAACCCTAAATTGGGGCAGGTAAGCCGCGTGCGCCTCCAGCAGTTCGTCAAGCAGCTTCCGCGCCGGTTCCGACGATCCGACCAGCGGGTGAATCGTCAGCGCCTGCAGCGCGGCGTCCCTGTCGCCGTGCACCGCCGCTTCGACCGTCAATTCCTCGTAAGCTTTCACGACTTGCAGCAAGCCGCGGATTTGCGGCGAGACGGGCGTGGACGGCGGAACCGGATGCGCTCCGGCCGCATCGATGACGCAGTTCACCTCGATCGATGCGTCGTCCGGCAGACAGCGGATTGCTCCGCCGTTCCGGACGTTGACGGTCTGAATGTCTCTCCTGTTGTTGCGAATGGACGAAATCAGATTGATGGCGGCTTCCGAATAATAAGCGCCGCCCCGCTGCTCAAGCTGCGGCGGCTTTACCGCGAGCTGCGGATCCTTGTACAACTCGAACAGCTCGGCTTCGACTCTCTTCACAATCTCCGCGCGTGTGCCGTCTTCCTGCAATTCCTGAAGCTGCTTCTTCAACATTTCTTCCTTCATGTAGTAGTAGCGGTGATAACTGCAGGGCAGCGCGCCGACCGACCGGAGAAAATCCGCATCCCAGCCGAGATCGGGAATGTTCTTCATCGTAAGGCCCGACGATCCCGCCGCCCGCCGCAGCAGCTCGCCCGTCACATCGCGTCCCTCGACGGCGATGCGCGTCACCCAGTTCAGGTGGTTGATGCCGGTCCATTCCAGATCGACGGCATCCGCGTCGACCCCGAACAAACGGGCGATCTGCTTACGCGTGCCGATCGGAAGATTGCACAGCCCGATCGTACGGACATTCGAATATTTGAGCGCGGCTTCGGTCACAATGCCGGCGGGATTCGTGAAGTTGATCAGAAAAGCATCCGGCGACAGCTCCTCGATATCCCGGCAAATGTCCAGAATGACCGGAATCGTGCGCAGCGCCTTCGCAAACCCGCCCGCGCCTGTCGTCTCCTGCCCGATAAACCCATGTTTGAGCGGAATGGATTCGTCCTTCGCGCGGGCGTCCAGCAAGCCGACCCTGAACTGCGTCAGCACGAAATCCGCGCGCTGTATGGCGGATCTGCGATCCGTCGTCAGCTTCACCCGGATCGGTCTGCCGGCCTTCCCGACCATTCGCTGCGCGAGCGCGCCGACAATCTCCAGCTTATGCCGTCCTTCCTCCACATCGACCAACACCAGTTCTTCGACCGGCAATTCCTCAAAACGTTGAATGAAGCCTTCCACCAGTTCCGGCGTATAGGATGAACCGCCGCCGATAACCGCGATTTTCAGCGGATTTCGCGCCATGCCGCACCTCCGTGCATCCAGGTCACTTGTCATGATATAGTGGAAAGGAACAGCAGTCAATGAATCGGGAGGCAGTACCATTGACCCTGATCCTTGGCGTTGATGGCGGCGGATCGAAGACACGCGCCGTTGTGACGGACATTCGCGGTGAAATACGGGGCGAAGGTCGGGCAGGCTGCGGCAATCACCAGGTAAACGGCATCGATGCGGCATTGGCCGAAATCCGCGCGGCGGCCGATCAGGCGGTCCATGAAGCGGGCGCGGTACCGGATGAGATCGCGGCGGCCTGTTACGGGCTGGCCGGAGCGGATCGGCCGGCGGATTTTGCCATCTTGCGGCCCGCCCTCGCCTCGCTGCCATACCGGAACTGGGATGTCGTGTGCGACACCTTGACGGGATTGCGCACGGGCAGCTCCGACGGCGTCGGCGTCGTGCTCGTATGCGGCAGCGGCACGAACGCGGCCGGCCGAAACGCGCGCGGCGAGACGATCCAGACCGGCGGATTTGGCTATTTGTACGGCGACGCGGCGGGCGGCTCCCACATGGCGGAAGAGACTTTCCGGGCCGCGGTCCGTTCGTGGGAACAGCGGGAGATCCCGAGCCGGCTGACGCAAGATGTGCCCGCATGGTACGGATTCGAAACGATGGAACAACTGGTCAATGACTGGCTGGACCGCGGCATCTGCCATGTGTCGCCCGAACTGACGCTCGTGCTGCACCGCGCGGGGGAAGCGGGCGACGAACTGGCTGTCCGCCTGCTGAAGCGCACCGGCCATGAACTCGGATTGGCCGCAGCGTCGGTCATTATCCGATTGGGCGGCGTCGCCGCGTTCGGAAACCGTCCGATTCCGATCGTCCTGACCGGCTCGGTATTGCAGAAAGGCCGCAGCCCGCATCTCTTGAGCGCTTTGGAGGAGACCTTGCGGGACAAAACCGGCGCGCCGTTCGAACTCGTCATCCCGAAGATCGAGCCGGTTTTCGGCGCGGTGCTGCTGGCCATGGAACGGCTCGGCCTCCCGACGCCGGAAGACGCCCTGTTGCGTTGGTCTTCGGAATCCCCGGGGAGCGTGTGAATAAACCTGGCATGCTATTGCTTCTCCGCTCCTTTTGTCCATATCCCCGTCGCTCAGCAACATGCACGGCAGCATGATGGCAGCATGTACAACAGCAAACACAACAGCAAACACAACAGCAAGTACAACAGCAAGTACAGCAGCAAGTACAGCAGCAAGTACAGCAGCAAGTACAGCAGCATGTACTGCAGCGTGTACTGCGCAGATCCTTATCATCATTCATTCATTCGGCGATGCCAAACCATTTATAAAGCGAAATTTTAACGTGGTAAATCTCCCGGCAAACCGACCGCTCAGAGAAGCTCACGACGCCTGAGGAAGCAGTCTGGCGGCGAGCGCTTTGAATTCGGCGATCATCCGGTACGTATCCCGGTATGTGTTCCAGTCCGGACGGCCGGGTAGGGGACGGTTTTTCAACTGTTTCTGCGTCGGCGCACCGTAAACGGCAGCCAATCGCAAAAGATGGTGAATTCCCGCCTGCCCGCCTCTCGACCGGTTGAAACGATAGGCATACTCATTCAAATAAGATTGCTGATGTTTGGCGCCGACGCCCCGGTGTGTGGAAGCGATGTCGGCTTCGATGCTCCGGGCGATTTTTTTCAGGGAAAACACGAGCGTTCGTCCGAGGCTGTCGGTGCGCAAATCGAATGAAGCGCTGGTTCGGTCGACGTATTTTTCAATGAAACGGAGCGCGCCTCGGGGAGTGATTTTTCTCTGGTATGTGTCGCCGCCGGTGTCTTGCATCAGCTTGATGCCCAGCACGCGTCCGTCGGGACCGCCTTCCATGCTGCCGCCGATCACAAAGGGTTGTCCCCGGTCATTGGAATACCACATCAACGGCGTTATCCGGTCTCCGCAGACGCCAAGTTCGAGCCGGACGAGCCCGGTCAGCCTCCCGAGATCTTCGTGGCGGGACATGGCGCTGCGCAGCTTGTGCAGCATGAGCCAGGCCGTCTTGTAGGTCACGCGGATCTGTTCGGCAAGCGCGACGGCGCTGATCGGATGGCAGGAAATGAGCGCGATGGCGGTGAACCATTTTCGCAGGGGGACGCGGCTTCTCTCCATGACGGTGCCGGAAATGAGCGAAGTTTGACGGCGGCAAACCGCGCAGGCGAACAACGGGAGCCGTCGCCCGGACACGCGATAATGTGCCGCGCTGCCGCATTCCGGGCATCGGAACCCGTCGGGCCAGCGCGCTTGCATCAGCCTTTCGGCGCATTCCTGTTCTGAATAATGGAGAAAACGAAGCGCGGTCTCGTTCATGGACATGCCAACTCCACTCCGTTCGCGAGTCTGTCCCTATTATACCAAACATTTGTTCGTATTTCAATATAAAGATGGGTGGAATATCCATAAAAATTCTTCTGTCTGGCGGATTCGCATCTGCTTCTGATGACTGAGTCATCGGGATAAGAGGCGCTCCGAGAATCAGCCGATCCGACCAGCGTTGAGCGAAGGGGATATGGACAAATCAGCGTTGAGCGAACGGGATAAGTGACAATGCGAAAAATGTATCTCCAGTTGAGCAAGCGGGATAACCGGTTTTCCGAAAAAAAGGACGCTTTCCCTTCAGTTGAGCGAACGGGATATGGACAAATGCGGATCAAGATGCGGGTACGGAGTCATGAGCGAAGGGGATATGGTCAAAAGGGAAGGCAAAGCAGGGTGAGAGTGGGCGAACGACAGGTTCTTCCGGCGGCACTGTGGAAGTACGGGCGCAATGAAATGCTTATCTCTCGCAACCAGGGATGGTACAATATTGACTACCTCAAGGTCTCGAACGCGAAAATGACGTGAAGGAGCTCAGATCCTGGGGATACGGGGCGATGGATCATGAACGATCGCGGAATCATTGCTGCATTGGCGTCGGCGATGCTGTTGTTCCTCGGCGTTTTCGCCGCGCTGATCATCTGGGAGTCGAGCCGGCTGAACGATGGGCCGGAGACGCGGCAGAACCGCGGCGGAAATGAGGCGGGTCGGACGCGGGAACAGACGGGCGCGTCGCTGCTCATCGAAGCGGAAGGGGCGGGACTGAACGGGCTGACGGTCGGTCTGGACGAGACGGCATCCGGCGGACGGTTCGTCGAAGGATTCGACGCGTCGGGGGACGCTCTCCGGTTTGAGCTGAACCTGGAGGAAGCGGGCACGTACATGATCGTCTTCCGGTACAAGACGTATGGCGGCGACAAGCCGAACACGCTCAGGTTGAACGGGGCCGAGCCGTTTCTGTACACGTTCAAGGATACGCGGGACTGGAAGGATGCGATCATCGGCCAGTTCGAGCTGAAGGAAGGGACAAACACGCTGGAGATCGGCAGCTACCGGGGCTGGATTGCGGTCGATTCCGCGGAATTCATCGGCGGTTCGGGCGGCCCCGTCCGGACGGTCGATCTGGTTCTTGAGGGCGGCGCGGGCTCCGGTCCGGCCGACATGCCCGTGACGCTGGTCGCGCGCGCCGACAACGCCGCCGAATACCGGTTCTACGTCAGGGCGGCGGACGGCGAGTGGCAGCCGATCAACGAGTACGGCGCTGCCCACCGCGTCATCTGGCTGCCTCCGCAGGTCGGCAGCTACGAGCTGAAGGTGACCGCGCGCGGCATCGGCTCGAACGAGGCGGCGGAAGCGGAAGCGGTCGCGGCATACGCGGCGGTCTCCGAACACGAAGGCAAACCGCTTGTTCATCCGGTTTTCAGCGACCATATGGTGCTGCAGCGGGACGAGGAGGCGTTCATCTGGGGATGGGCTTCTCCGGGCGAGCGGGTGACGGTCGCGCTCGACGGGCAAACGGCGGCGGCCACGGCCACGGCGGACGCTTCGGGAAGATGGCGCGCTTCGCTGGGGGTTCATCCGGCTGGCGGACCGCATACGATAACGGTATCTTCGCGGTCGGGCAGGGTCGCGTTGAACGATGTCCTGTTCGGCGACGTCTGGCTGGCGTCCGGCCAGTCCAACATGGAGTGGCGGCTGTCGCAAACAATCAACGCGGCGGAAGAGAGCCGGCAAGCGAACGAACCGCTGGTTCGCTATGTCAAATATGACGCGCGGACGAGCGCCGTGCCGCTCTCGGGAGCCGATCTCCGCCAGACCTGGCAGGCGGTGTCCCCCTCGACGGCGCCGAACCTGTCGGCGGTGGCCTGGTTCTTCGCCCGCGAAGTGACGCGGGAGACCGGCGTGCCGGTCGGCATCATTTTCGCCGCCGTCGGCGGCACGAGGATCGAGACGTGGATGAGCCTGGATGCGGTGCGGCAAGTTCCGCAGCTCAAGGCGTCGGCGGAGCCGGTCCGCATCGGCGCGGAGACGATCGACGCCGGCGTGTCGCCGGCGGTGCTGTACAACGGCATGATCGCGCCGGTGGCGCCGTACCGGCTGAAGGGCGTGCTCTGGTATCAGGGCGAGAGCAACGGCGGCGAAGCGTCCTACCACCGGACGCTGAAGCTGTGGATCGAGGACTGGCGGAAGACGTTCCATGATCCCGGGCTGCCGTTCATCATCATCCAACTCTCGTCTTACGGTTCTCTGCAGAGCGTGAGCATGCCTGTGAACGACCGTTCGTCGTTCGCCATCGTGCGCGAAGCGCAGCTCAAGGCGGTGCAGGACGACCCGCGCGCATGCCTCGTGGTGACGACGGATATCGGCAACCCCGGCGATCTTCACCCGACGAACAAGCAGGATGTCGGGCGGCGGGCGGCAAGCTGCGCGCTCGGCATGGTATACGGACTGGATGCGGTGCCTTCCGGACCGATTTTCGATTCGATGGCCGTCGAGGGGAACCGCGTCCGCCTCAAGTTCCGATATGCCGAATCGGGGTTGATGGCCGGACTGAAGGAAGGGCTCGAGCCGGTGAAACCGGCTCCGGACGGCGAGCTGCTCGGATTCGCGGTGGCCGGGGAAGACGGCAAGTTCTACTGGGCCGACGCGGAGATTGACGGCGATGAAGTGATCGTCTCGTCCGGGCATGTGGCGTCTCCCGCAGCCGTCCGCTACAATTGGGCCGATTCGCCGATTGGCAATCTGTACAACGGCGCGGGTCTTCCGGCGCCGCCGTTCCGGACGGACGCCAAACCGGTGCTCGATGTGGTGAGCGGCGCGGGCGGCGGCACGTATGAGCCGGGCCGGTCCGTCGAGATTATCGCCTATCCGCCGCAGCGGGGCCGATTTGTCCGCTGGGTCGGCGATACGGCCAACGTGGCTGATGTGACGAGCCGCAAAACGACGATCGTGGTTCCGAACGCGCCTTACACGGTCGTCGCGCCCCAGTATGAATCCGATTGACGCATTTGCATGATGGAAGTCGGCGACGGTCGGTGCGGCGGGTCGTTTTTCGGCCTGAGGAAGGATTTCGGCTGTCCGGAGTGGAAGACAGTGGGCAGCGATTCGGGAAGGGGGCGCTTGCCGTGGACGTCCGCTTGTTTACGCTGGCGGAAGCGAACGCGCTGCTGCCGGAGCTCAAGATTCAGCTTGCCCGGCTGCAGGCAGTGGTCCGCGAGCTTGAACACCGCCTGGAAGCCTTGCACCTCAAGAAAAAGGAATACAGGAAGCGCATGAAAGCGGAAGGCGGCGGACGGCCGGAACGCGGCGCGGAGGATCCGTTCTTCCTGGACGAAAGCCGGATTGAGTTCCTGCGCATGGAAGCGGAACTGATCATCGGCAATTTCAAGCGGAACGGCGTGCTGCTGAAGTCGGTGTTCCCCGGGCTGCTCGATTTCCCGTCCGTCGTGGACGGCAAGCAGGTGCTGATCTGCTGGAAGGAAGGCGAGGAGCGGGCGACCTGCTACCATGGCTGGCATGACGGATACCAGGGCCGCAGGCCGCACCCGGATGCGTGATTGACGGGATTACATCGTCGTGATGACTTTGTCGATAATCCCGTACTCCTTCGCCTCATCGGCGGACATGTACGTGTCGCGGTCCATGTCCTTCTCGATCCGCTCGAGCGGCTGACCGGTCCGTTCGGACGCGATGCGGTTGATTCGCGCGCGGGTTTCCAGGAACCGCTGCGCGGTGATCGCGATGTCGCTGGCCTGCCCCTGGGCGCCGCCGTGCGGCTGGTGGATCATGATCTCGCTGTTCGGCAGCGCGAAGCGGTAGCCGGGTTCTCCGCCCATCAGCAGCAGGGCGGCGAAGGACGCGGCAAAGCCGACGCAGATCGTATGCACCTTCGGCTTGACGATTTGCATGGTGTCATAGATGGCGAATCCCGCCGTCACCGAACCGCCCGGACTGTTGATGTAGAAATAGATATCCTGATCCGGCGCTTCGGCGGACAGAAACAGCAGTTGCGCCACGATCGTGTTCGCGACCTGATCGTCGATGGCGGTTCCGAGCATGATGATCCGGTCCTTCAGCAGGCGGGAGTAGATGTCGTATGATCGCTCCCCGCGGGACGTCTGCTCCACCACAATCGGTACGTATGACATGGCACATCCTCCTTCATGCATTCCGTTGTTCGTCTGATAAACGAATAAGGGAGGCTGAAGGGTACGCGTAACCTTCGCGGGGGAATAATCGTTTCTATATGGGGATGCCGATTTCTTGAACTACGGGGGGAACTTGGCGATGATTGGCCGTGCAGAAGAAGTCGACCGTGAATTGATCCGATATTGCCTCGCCGTCACAGGATCGGCGGGCGAGGCGGAAGATCTGGCGCAGGAAGCCTGGCTCAAAGGGTTCGAATCCGGCGCCCTCGGCAGCCATCCGAATCCGAAAGCGCTGCTGATGCGGCTGGCCCGGCAGAAATGGATCGACCGCGTGCGCAGGGAGCGGAACTACGCCCGAATCATCGCGCGTCTGGCGCGGGAGACGACGGAGGCGCCCGCCGTTGCGGAACGGGACAGCGGCGACGGGCTGCCGGCCGATCTCGAGACGATGCTGACCGCTGTCGTCCGTCAGCTTCTGCCGCTGCAGCGCACCGTGTTCCTGCTGCGGGATGTGCTGGAATATTCGGCCGCGGATACCGCGCGATTGCTCCGTACAACGGAAGGCGCCGTGAAATCGGCCTTGTTCCGCGCCCGGCAGGCGCTCCGGCGCGTGCGCGACGAGCTGCGGCATTTGGAGCGCCCCGCCGACGAAGAGCGCAGGCAGTCCGATGCCGCGGTGCACGCGCTGGTCCGCGCGCTGGCTTACGCCCTGCGCCGGGCCGATGCGAACGCGATCGCCTCGCTCGCCCAGACGGATGCGGCGGATGCCGCCGCCGCCCTGCAGAAGCTGGTGCGGCATCAGCAGGCGCGGGCCGACTTGCGCCGCCCGCTGTCGCGGCAGCCGATGGCGCTCCGGGCGGCCTGATCCGCCCGCGCGCAAGCGAGAGGTGACGGCGGTTGGCTGCGTTCAAGGCGATCATTTTCGATTTCGACGGCCTGATCCTGGACACGGAAACGGCGGAATACCGTTCATTCGACGACTTGTACCGGCAGCACGGCACGGAACTGTCCATTGATGTATGGGGAAAATGGATCGGCACCGACGCCGCGCCGTTCGACCCGTACGCTTATCTGGCGGAGATTACCGGCGTCAAACTGGATCGGGAGGCGGCGCGGGCATTCCGCAGGGCGAGATACGACGCGCTGATGGCGGAAGAGCGGGCGCGGCCGGGCGTGGAGGACTATCTGCGGACCGGCCGGAAACTCGGCCTCAAGATCGGGCTGGTTTCGAGCTCTTCGCGGGCATGGGTCGAAGGCTATTTGCGGCAGCTCGGTCTGGAAAGCCGGTTCGACTGCATCCGGGTGCGGGACGATGTCGCGAAAGTGAAGCCCGATCCGGAGTTGTATCTGCAGGTGGTCGAAGCGCTCGGCGTCGCGCCGGAGGAAGCCGTCGCGTTCGAGGATTCGCCGAACGGCGCGCTCGCCGCGAAGGGCGCGGGACTGAGGTGCGTCATCGTGCCGAACGAGCTGACGAGCCGGCTGACGTTCGGCGAACATGATCTCAGGCTGGCGTCGATGGCCGACATGCCGCTGGAAGAAGTGCTTGAGCGGCTGGCGTCGTGAAAAATGAAGGCCGTCCGGGTTGCATGATCCGGTCGGCCTTTCCTCATGCTTATTATTTCGGTCCCGGCGCGGGCTTGGCTTTCACGACAGGCGCCGGCTCCCGTCCGTCGCCGTAGTTCGCGGGAGCGCTCGGGCCGGCGCCTGCCACCGCGTCGGAGCCGCCTATGGAGGCGCGATGCTCAACGGTCGTGTCGGGATTGACGCCGGCTCCCTGGCTGGAGGCGTTGCCGTCGGGCGGGGTCAGACCGGGACCGGCCGGTTCAGCGGCGCCGCTTGCGTCCGGCAGTTTCTCCACCTTCGTGCCGGGTTCGATGATCGGCAGAATGGACATGCTGCCGTCCGCGTCATTGCCGCCGTCTCCCGCCGGCGCATCCGTCTGCGGCTCCGCGGGCCCGATCGGCATCGGCAGATCGACCGGTTGATCGCCGCTGCCGCTGTCACTGCCGCCGCCCGCATTCACCGATGGTTCGGAACCCTGGCCGGCTCCCTGCCCGCCGCCGGAACCGCCTTCGTCCGCCTGTGCCGGATTATCCGCCGGCGCGTCCGTTCCCCCGGTTTCCGACTGTCCTCCGTCCTGCGCGGCCGGTTCCGGCGCGCTGTTCTTTTCGTCGTTCGCCGAGTCGGCGTTGCACCCGATGGTCGCGGCCAGGGCAAACGCGGCTGCCGCCGCCGCAATGGTTCTCCAGGTCTTCATATGGATCCCTCCGTTTTCTGGTTTTATCCTCAGGACGTTCCAGCTTACGGAAAGGTTGCAGAAGCGATGTAAATTCCCCGGAGGCAATAATGACGGAGGCCGCGCGGATCGGTTACGGCGTATTCCTGCGGGCGGCGAGCAGGAAAGCGCCGGCCAGGATGAAGACGATCGCGACAAAAGGCTGCCCGAGCGCCAGTTTGCCGAGCAGGTTGCCGATCGAGAAGGCGATGAAGAAGATGACCGACAGCCCGGTCAGAATGTTGATCGGGATGAGCAGCGCTTTTTTTCGTCCGCCGAACCAGTACAACTCGAACAGCCCGACGGCGACGGCCAGGATGAAGCCGGGCCACAGATACGACCAGCCGTCCGTGAGCGTCGCGATCTGGCAGACGATGCCGGTCGTCGTGACGATGCCGGCGGGGACGAGGACGCCGACGGCGCCGCGGCCGAAGACGCCGAAATACAGCCAGTGGAGCAGAATGCCGACCGGAATGACGAAAAGCGTCGGCCAGAAGTACGCGAAAATTGATCCGGTGCTGATGTTTTCGTCGCGCACGAAGAACAGGTATGCTCCGAGCAGAATCAGCGCGATGCCTGCAATGGCTCTTCCTTTCATTCGTTAACGCTCTCCTTCGGTCAGGTTGATGGAACCAGCATAGCACACCGGAAGGACGGTCGTCTTCATTCTGCGGAATTTGTTCCGCCTGGACTATGGTCCAGGTCAGAAGCGCAATAAAAACGCGGCCAATGCGGATCGGCCGCGTTTTTCCGTTTGGCAGCGGGTTTCATTGAGCGGGAGCGCCGGGTTTCCGTGCCGGATGCTTCATCCGGACGAAATGCCGCAGTTCGTCTGTCAGGCTGTCCTTCAGTTTCTCGATCAGCTTCTCTTCGGATATTCCCCTGGACTTCGCGATCTCGGCGATCGATTGGCCTCCGGCAAGCCGGGACTTGAGCTCGTCCTTCGAGATGCCGAGCACGGATGCGATCTTGTGCATCAGGAACATATGGCCGGGATGGCGGTGGAGGGGACGCAGCGCGTCTCGCGAGTCCACGGCCGCTTCGATGCGCGCCTGAAGACCGGCCTTGATCCGCTCCGCGCGCTCGGCGGCCAGCCTGCCTTCGGCGACCCGCGCGTCGATGCGCTTCGCCGCGGACTCCGACAGTCTCCGGATCAGTTCGTCCTTCCCGACGCCCCGTTTCGCCGCGATTTCGGCGAGCGTCTTGCCTGCCTTGAGTTCCCGCCGGAGTTCATCCCGGTCGAGCTTCAGGATGTCCGCCGCGGCGGCCAGGATGCCCGCATGCGCATCGCCCGCAGCGTGCGCCTTGTCCGCGGTCCGCTCCTTGTCCGGTTGCGCGGCCGCCGTCTGGGCGGCAAGCAGGAGGGCCGCCGCCAGACTCGCGGCAAGCGCCGCATGGATCGAAAGGTTTCGTCTCATAGGCTTGCTCCTTTGCTGTCATGGTTGGCGTACCCTGTTAGTATTGGCAAATCGGACCGGCATTATAGCGGGATGGCGGGCGAGCGGCAGCGGCGGCTTTCCGTCAGAGCAGCATGTTCGCCCCGTCGAGCCGGATGGCCGCGCCGGACAAATATTCCGTTTCTTCCGACGCGATGTAGCAGACGAGGCTTGCGACATCCTTCGGCAAGCCGACCCGCCCGAGCGGAAATTTCTTGCGGAACCGGATCTCGTGCGCCTTGCGCTCCTCTTCGGTCATCTCGACCTGCTTCGGCGCCGTTCGCGCGACCAGAACGGCCCCCGGCTCGATGACGTTGACGGTGATGCCGTATTGCGCCAGCTCGATGGCGGCTTCCCGGGCGAGCATCTTGATGCCGCCCTTCGACATCGCGTAGACGGGGTCGAAGTCGGTCGGCCGCTTGCCGTGGACGGACGAGATCAGGATGACGCGACCGTTCCGCCGCGATTTCATGTAGGGCAGGGCGGACTGGATGCATTGCCAGTATCCCTTGAGGTTGACGTTGAACACCCGGTCGAAATCTTCCGGGGCGTAGTCGAGCAGATCGCGATTGAGCTGCAAGGCCGCGTTGTTCACGAGGATGTCGATGCCGCCGTACCGGTCCGCGACCGCCGCCGTCATGCGATCGATCTCTTGCTTGCTTGCGACGTTGCCCTGCACGATGAACGCATCGCCGCCGACGGCCTCGATCCGCCGCAGCGTCTCCTTCGCGCCGTCCGCGCTGGAATTGTAGTGAACCGCGACTTTGGCGCCCCGTTCGGCAAGCGCGACCGCGATGCCTTGTCCGATGCCGGTGCCGGCGCCGGTCACGAGCGCGATTCTTCCGGCCAGATTGGTCATGGGGGAAGACCCTCCTCGAAACCGCATGGCTAGGCTAGACGTTAGTGCCTTATCATTATACCCCCTGCCCGGGGCGGCGTCGATGAACGGATTTGACTTGAAGGTGTCGGCATTTGATGCGCCGGCCCGCCGGGGGGGGCGCCGCGACGCGGCGTGAGAGTTGACAGCACGGGCGGCAGACGCTATGATAGCCATAGCATAAAAGTAAGTAGATATTAATTTGTAAGTAAATGTCGAAAGGAGCAACGGAGAATGGCCAAATCGAAATGGGCAGTCGACACGACGCACAGCAGCATCGACTTCTCGATCCGCCACATGATGATCGCGAAGGTGAAAGGATCGTTCAACCGGTTTGAGGCCTCCATCGAAGCGGACCCGGAAGATTTGACGACGGCGGACATCGCCTTCAGCGTGGACGTCGCCAGCGTCGACACCCGCAACGACGATCGCGACGCGCATCTGCGCTCCGCCGATTTCTTCGATGCCGAGAACCATCCGAAGATGACGTTCAAGGCGACGAAGATCGAGAGGACCGGCGACGGCGTGTACGAAGTGACGGGCGACCTGACGATCCGCGGCGTCACCCGTTCCGAGACGTTCACGGTGACGTTCGAAGGCGCCGGCAAGGATCCGTGGGGCAACTACAAGGCCGGCTTCAGCGCCGAAGGAACGATCAAGCGAAGCGACTACGGGCTGACGTGGAACGCGGCGCTCGAGACGGGCGGCGTCCTCGTCGGCGACGACGTGAAGATCCATCTCGAGATCGAAGCGGTCGCGCAAGCCTGATCGGAGGCATGCGTCCGAAGTATGGAAGGACCGGTTCCGCCCGGGAGGCGGCCGGTCCTTTTCTTGCGCCGGTCGCTTGCTTCGAACGGCTTGCGGCCTGCATAATGGGAACATGAAACAGGCGAGGAGCAAGGAGGACAAGCGCATGGGAAACGGAAAAATCCGCGTCTCCGCCGTGCAGTACCATCTTCATACGATCGACTCGTTCGAGGCGTTCGCCGCGCAGTCGACGCATTATGTCCGCGCCGCGCAGGAGTTCGGGGCGGACTTCGTGCTGTTTCCCGAGTTTTTCACGACGCAGCTCCTGTCGATCGGCGACGGATCGGGCCGGGCGCTGCCGATCGGCCGGCTGCCGGAGTTCACGGACCGCTATTGCGAGCTGTTCGCCGGTCTCGCCCGCGAGACGGGGATGCATATCATCGCCGGCACCCATGTCGTCGAGCGGGGCGGGAAGCTGTACAACACCGCCCATCTGTTCACGCCGGACGGCAAGATGTTCGGGCAGCCGAAGCTGCATCTGACGCCGACCGAGGTGAAGGAGTGGAACCTCGCGCCGGGCGACGGGCTGCAGGTGTTCGAGACGGAGCACGGCACGGTTGCGCTGCTGACGTGCTATGACATCGAATTTCCGGAGATCGTGCGGATCGCGAAGGCGAGGGGGGCGGACGTCATTTTCTGCCCGTCCTGCACGGACGACCGGCACGGCTTCTTCCGCGTCCGCTACACGAGCCATGCGCGGGCGGTCGAGAACCAGGTGTACATCGTGGTGGCCGGCACGGTCGGGTCGCTGCCGACGGTCGACTTCATGCGGCTCAATTACGGCCAGGCGGCGATCATCACGCCGAACGACGTGCCGTTCCCGCCGCGCGGCATTCTGGCCGAAGGGGAAATCGGCGATGACATGATCATCACCGCCGATCTCGATTTGCGATTGCTGGAAGAGGTGCGCGAGAGCGGCTCCGTGACGACGTGGCGCGACCGGCGGACCGATCTGTATCCGGACTGGAAGTGAAGATCAGGCTGGAAGCCGCAGCCGGATGACGGCCGGGCTGGAAGGCGGACTGGAAACGACGGCCGGGCTGGGAACCGGAGCCGGGACCGTGGCGGGCGCGGACCGGGGAGCGGGCGTCAGGGAGCTCCGCGCACCGACCGCCGGAACGCCTCCGGCGTCTGCCCCGCGATCCGCTTGAACGCGCGGGTGAAATGGGACGGGTGCTTGAAGCCGACCTCGTAGCCCACCTCCGTCACCGGACGCTCCGGGTCGAGCAGGAACAGCAGCTTCGCCTGCGCAATCCGCCGTTGATAGAGGTATTCGAAAATGGTAAATCCGGTCGCCGCCTTGAACAGCCGGGTCATGTAGTATCGGTTCATGTGCAACTCGCGCTCAAGCACGTCGAGATGGATGTCATCCATGTACCGCTCCTCGAGGCAGGCGGCGATCCGCTGGGCGCCGCGGGCTTTCGCGTCCGCGGGTTCGGCGGTCTCCGGTCCCGGCGCCATGCCGGCGAAGCAATCGCACACCTCGTGCAGCAGCCGGAGGAACGCGATCAGGAACCGGTTGCAGGAGACGGCGTCATCCCGCCGGTACAGCTCGCACATTTCGGCAAGCAGCGCCTCGACGCGCTCCCGCTGCTCGCCGGCGAGCCGCACGCGCGCGTTGCCCAGGTCGCGGAACGGCGCCAGCGCGTCGGCCTGGAACGGCGGGCGCAGCAGCCCGGCGGCGAACGCCGGGTCGAAATGGACGATCGTCCGCACATACGGCCGGCGGGGGTCGATGATCGGCGCATGCAGCGTCATGCCGTGCAGGATGATGAGATCGCCGGGGGCGAGTTCGAACATGCGGCCGCCGATCAGGTAGGTGCAGCCGCCGCCGTGGAAATAGTAAATTTCATATTGCGGATGCGCGTGGAATCGGCCGCCCGGATATTGATTCTGATTGAACGATGCGTCGATCGGCAGGCCGAATTGGTCACCCAGGGTCATCAGACAACTCCTCCTTGCCGCCAAGTGTACCATATCGGCGGCTGTCGGGCGGGAGTTTTTTTGCTTTGGAGAAAGTCAATCAGAGTCAAATGCCCGCGCAAAACGGTTACTGTCGTGAAAGTGCGGGCTCATCCCGCGTGGTAGGATGGGGAACGAGGATCAATCATTTCAGGACAGGCGGGAGTGGAAGCGATGATGCGCATCGGATTGATCGGACTTGGCAACATGGGCACCTCGCATGCGGATGTGCTGGCGCGCGGCGAAGTGGAAGGCGGCGTGCTGGCGGCGGTATGCGACGCGAGGCCGGAGCGGCTGGAATGGGCGCGCGGGCGGTACGGCGGCCAGGTCAAGTATTTCGGTGACGCGGAACAGATGATGGCGTCCGGGGAAATCGACGGGGTCGTGATCGCGACGCCGCATTACGATCATCCGCCGCTCGCGATCCGCGCGTTCCGGCACGGGCTGCACGTGCTGATCGAAAAGCCGGCGGGCGTCTACACGAAACAGGTGCGGGAGATGAACGAAGCGGCGGCTTCGGCGGGCACCGTTTTCGGCATCATGTACAACCAGCGGACGAATCCGCTTTACCGGAAGCTTCGCGATCTCGTGGAAAGCGGCGAGCTCGGCGATATCCGCCGGACGAACTGGATCATTACGGATTGGTACCGGCCCCAGAGCTACTATGACTCCGGCTCCTGGCGCGCGACGTGGGAAGGAGAGGGCGGCGGCGTGCTGATCAACCAGTGCCCGCACCAGCTCGACCTTTGGCATTGGACGACCCTGATGAAGCCGAAAAAACTCCGCGCGTTCTGTCACTTCGGCAAATACCGGAACATCGAGGTCGAGGACGAAGTGACGGCTTATGTCGAGTACGAAAACGGCGGCACCGGCGTGTTCATCGCGACGACGACCGAGGCGCCGGGCACGAACCGGTTCGAGGTGACCGGCACGCGGGGCAAGATCGTCATCGAGGACGGCCGGATGACGTTCTGGCAGCTGCGCGTGTCCGAGCCGGAGTTCAACGCGTCGTACCGCGGCCTGTTCGGCAAGCCGGAGTGCTGGAAGGTGGAGGTGCCGGTCGAGGCCGGCGGCGGCCCCCAGCACAAGGGCATTCTCCAGAATTGGACGGACGCGGCGCTGAAAGGTACGCCGCTGCTCGCGCCGGGCGAGGACGGCATCCACGGCCTGATGCTGTCCAACGCGATGCTGCTGTCAACCTGGACGGACGACTGGGTCGAGTTCCCGATCGACGAAGACCGGTTCCTGGCGGAGCTCAAGGCGCGGATCGCCGAGTCGCGGCGGCGGAGGGAGCGGGGCGACGGGGCATGATGCGGCAGGCGGGCAGCGCGACAACGGGAAAGGAGAGACAACCATGAAAGGCGACGGCATGAATTACGCGCCGCAAGGGAGGCCCGCTCCGGTCGTGAAGCCGGGCGAGTTCGTATTCGCGGCGATGGATCTGGAGCACGGCCACATTTACGGGATGTGCAACGGGTTGATCGAAGCGGGCGGCACGCTGAAATGGGTCTACGACGACGACCCGGCGAAGGTCGAGCGGTTCGTGAAGACGTATCCGGGCGTCAGGCCCGCGCCTTCGGCGGAGACGATCCTGCAGGACCCGGAAGTGATGCTGGTCGCCGCCGCCGGCGTCACGTGCGAGCGCGGGCCGCTCGGCGTGAAGGTGATGCGCCACGGCAAGGACTACTTCGTCGACAAGGCGCCGTTCACGACGCTGGAGCAGCTTGAGGAGGCGCGGCGGACCTGCGCCGGGACGGGGCGCAAGTACGCCGTCTACTACAGTGAGCGTCTGCATGTGGAGGCGGCCGTCCACGCGGGCGACCTGATCGAGGCGGGCGCCATCGGGCGGGTCGTGCAGGTGCTCGGACTCGGGCCCCACAGATTGAACGCCGCCTCGCGGCCGCGGTGGTTTTTTGAACGGGAGAAATACGGCGGCATCCTGTGCGACATCGGCAGCCACCAGGTCGAGCAGTTTCTGTTCTTCGCCGGCTGCAAGGACGCGAAGGTGCTGCACAGCAAGGTCGGCAACTACCGCAATCCCGAGTACCCCGAGCTGGAGGATTTCGGCGACGCGACGCTGCTCGGCGATAACGGGGCGACGAACTATTTCCGCGTCGACTGGCTGACGCCGGACGGGCTCGGCACGTGGGGCGACGGGCGGACGGTCATCCTCGGCACGGAAGGCTACATCGAGCTGCGCAAATACATCGACATCGCCCGGTCGCCGGAGGGCGGGCATCTGTACCTGGTGAACGGGGAAGGCGAGTTCTACATGGACTGCCGCGGCAAGGTCGGCTATCCGTATTTCGGCCGGCTCATCCTCGACTGCCTGAACCGGACGGAAAACGCGATGACGCAGGCGCACGCGTTCAAGGCGGCGGAGCTCTGTCTGATCGCGCAGGCGCGGGCCGAACGGGTATATGGGTAAAAAAGGTTCATCGCGGAAGAAGGGGACAGGCGCATGAAGAAGGAGCAGATTGCGGCGCAACTGTACACGCTGCGAGACTTTACGAAGACGGCGGAAGATTTCGACCGGACGCTGCGGCGCGTCGCCGAAATCGGATACGCGTCGGTGCAGGTGTCGGCCATCGGGCCGATCGATCCGCGCGAGGTGAAGGCTTCGGCCGACCGGCACGGGTTGTCCATCTGCGCAACGCATGTGCCGTACGCGCGGCTCGTGGACGACCTGGACGCGGTCATCGCCGAGCACAAGCTGTGGAATTGCCGGTACGTCGGGCTCGGCATGATTCCGAAGCATTATTATGAAGCGGGGCTTGAAGGGTATCGCGCGTTCATCCGCGAAGTGTCGGAGCCGGCGCGGAAGCTGAAGGACGCGGGGCTGCAGTTCATCTACCACAACCACAAGCTGGAGTTCGAAAAATACGGCGGCCGCACGGCGATGGAGCTGCTGCTCGCGGAGACGGACCCGGAGGCGTTCCATTTCGAGCTGGACACGTATTGGGCGCAGGCGGGCGGCGCCGACCCGGCGGTCTGGGTCCGCAAGCTGGACGGCCGGATGAAGGTCGCGCATCTGAAGGACATGGCCATCCATGCGGACGAGCAGCATTTCGCCGAGCTCGGCGAAGGCAACATGAACTGGGATTCGATTCTGGACGCCTGCCGCGCGATCGGCGTGGAATGGTACGTCGTCGAGCAGGACGTCTGCCGGCGCGATCCGTTCGAGAGCCTCGCGATCAGCTGGCGGTATCTGGCGGCGCGGGCGGATCAGTGAGCGGCGAATTTTCGGGGACGCAACGGCAAAGAGGCGGACCGGCATGCAACCGGACCGCCTCTTTTTCCGTTATGGCATCGTCCGATGGAGACGTCATTTACGCCTTGGCCTTGCGGAACGCGTCCATGTACGCCCGCGCCTTGTCGGCGATGAGGTCGTAGTTGCCGGTCTTGACGGCTTCCTTCGTCAGATCGCCGCCGATGCCGACCGCGAACGCGCCGGCCTTGATCCATTCGCCGAGATTGGCGAGCGAGACGCCGCCGGTCGGCATGATGTTGGCCTGCGGTAGCGGCCCCTTGAGCGTCGGGATGATGGACGGCGTGAACATGTTGCCGGGGAACAGCTTGACGACGTCGACGCCGAGCTCGAGCGCTCTCGTGATGTCGGCGATCGTGATCGCGCCGGGCATGACGGGGACGCGGTACCGGTTGCACAGCCGGATCGTCGCTTCGTCGACGCTCGGCGAGACGACGAATTCGGCGCCGGCGAGAATCGCGGCGCGCGCCGTTTCGCTGTCGAGCACGGTGCCGACGCCGATGATCGCATAGTTGGCCGCGGCCGGGTCGCCGCTCTGGTATTTTTTCGCCAGGGCGGTGATCGCCTCCAGCGCGAACGGCACGGTCATCGTGATTTCGATCGCGCGAATGCCGCCCTCGATCGATTTCTCCGCCATCCGCACGACATCCTCGGGCGACTCGCCGCGCAGGACCGCGACGACGCCCGCCTCTTGCAGCCGGCGGATCAGCTCCAGTTTCTTCATCGGGACAAGGCTCCTTTCGGTTTTAGCGCGCCATCCAGCCGCCGTCCACGCAGAGAATATGCCCGTGCACGTAATCGGACGCGCGCGAAGCCAGGAAGACGACAGGACCTTTCAGGTCGTCCGGCGCGCCCCAGCGCCCGGCGGGGATGCGTTCGGAAATGCTGCGATAGCGCTGCTCGTCCGCGCGGATCGGCGCCGTGTTGTTCGTCTCCATGTAGCCCGGCGCGATGGCGTTGACGTTCACGCCTTTGCCCGCCCATTCGTTGGCGAGCGCCTTCGTCAAGCCCGCCACGCCGTGCTTGCTGGCCGTGTAACCCGGCACGTTGATGCCGCCCTGGAACGAGAGCATCGAGGCAATGTTGATGATTTTGCCATAGCCATTCTCTATCATATGCTTTCCGGCGAGCTGGGACAAGACGAAGACGGCGCTCAAGTTGAGCGCGATCACGTCGTTCCAGTCCTGGCGCGAATGGTCCGCCGCGGGGGTGCGGCGGATGATGCCGGCGTTGTTGACGAGAATGTCGATCCGGCCGAACGTCCCGACGGCTTTGCTCCAGGCCCGCTCCGCTTCTTCCGGGCGGCTCAGGTCCGCGGGAATGTCCTCCGCCCGGCCGCCGAACGAGCGGATGATGCCGGCCGTCTCCACGCTGCCCGAGCCGGACACCAGCGCGACGGACGCCCCGGCTTCCGCCAGGGCGATCGCCATCGCCCGTCCGAGCCCGCCGGAGGTGCCGGTGACGAACGCGTTTCGTCCGGTCAAGTCGAACCAATCTTTCATTCGGTTGTTCCCTCGCTTTCTTGTCCTCGTTCCGCTCCGGCAGCGGATGAGCCGCGCGATTCGCCCGCCGCCCTGACGATCCGGGCGCCGGCCGCCGCATAGCGCGCCGCCGTCTCCGCGTCCAGACCGCCGTCGGTGATCAGCCCGTCGACGTCCGCGAGCGCGGCGAAGGTGCGCAGGGCGATGCGGCCGAACTTGTGCCGGTCGGCCAGCACGTAGCGGTGCATCGCCGTCTCGATCAACGCGCGTTTGAACTCGACCAGTTCGCCGGTGTAGATGGACAAGCCGTACGCTTCGTGCACACCCGTCGCGGTCAGGAACGCCTTGCGCAGATTCAGGCCGCGCACGAACCGCACCGCCTCCGGACCGGCCAGCATGTTCCGGATGCGGCTGCCGCCGGGGACGACGAGCCGGATCTCCGGCTTGAACGCCAACTCGCCGATGATGTAGACATCGTTCGTCACGACCGTGAGCGGCTCGTTCGGCAGCCGGCGGGCCAGCTCCAGCGTCGTCGAGCCGCCGTCGAGGGCGATCGTGTCGCCAGGTTCGATCAGCTCGAGCGCCGCGGCGGCGATCTCCGCTTTCTCGGCTAGATGGCGCGTGACCGGCCCGTGTTCGGGCAAAATGCCGAAATGCTCGCGCTGCGCGAGCATCGCGCCGCCGCGGACGCGGACGAGCAGCCCGCGCTCCTCCAGCTTCGCGAGATCCTCGCGAATCGTCTTGCCCGTCACCTGCAGCCGCTCGCTCAACTCCGCGACGGACACTTCGCGGTGCTCGAGAAGCTGCTCCATGATCGCTTCATGCCGCTTCAGCACATTCATGGCCGATCAGCGCAGGTCCTGCATGGCGACGGGATCCATGTCGTCGAACGCCTGGTTCTCGCCCGCCATGCCCCAGATGAACGTGTAGCTGGCCGTGCCGACGCCGCTGTGGATCGACCAGCTCGGCGAGATGACCGCCTGCTCGTTGCGCACGACGATGTGACGCGTCTCCCGCGGCTCGCCCATGAAATGGAAGACGACGCCGGTCTCCGGCATGTCGAAGTAGAAATATACTTCCGACCGCCGGTTGTGCGTATGGCAGGGCATCGTGTTCCACATGCTGCCCGGCTTCAGCAGCGTCATGCCCATCACGAGCTGGCAGCTCTTGATGCCGCCTTCGTGAATGTACTGGTAGATCGTCCGCTCGTTCGACTGCTCGAGGCTGCCGAGATGGCGCGGCGTCGCCTCGCTGATCGCCGCTTTCACCGTCGGATAGGTCTGGTGCGCGGGACACGAGTTGAAATAGAATTTCGCCGGCGCATCGGCATTGTCGCTCACGAAAACGACGTCCTTCGCGCCGCGCCCGATGTAAAGGCAATCCTTCGGCCCCATCGCGTAGACCGTGCCGTCCACCGTCACCGTGCCGCCGCCGCCGATGTTGATGATGCCGATCTCCCGCCGCTCGAGGAACGTGGCAGCGCCGATCTCCTTCGGATCGGCCTCCAGCTTGACCGGTTCGCCGGCCGGCTGAACGCCGCCGACGATGAAGCGGTCGACGTGCGAGTAGGTCAGGACGATTTCGCCGGGCCTGAACAGCGTTTCGATGAGAAAATGTTCCCTGAGCTCCGTCGTATCGTACTTCTTCGCTTCCTGCGGGTGTACCGCGTAACGGATCTCCATCGTGCGAATCTCTCCTTTCTGACGTTCATTAAAGTTCAATGAGTTCCATTTAGGTTCATTTTATACCGGGAGGGGAAAAAGCGCAATCGGGACGGGTACGCCATCGTCGCGGATCGCCGCGGATCGCCGCGGATCGTTTCTTTCATCCCTTTTTGATCATATCCCCTTCGCTCATGCATGCGCGTTATAATCGGGCGTCATTGGCTATATGCGCTTTCGGCCATGCTTTTGGATATCCCTTTCGCTAAAAAAACATCCGGGGGCAATCGCCTGTCGAAACCGGTCCCGTGCCCGCGCGCTGCTCCCTCCTTCCTGAGCGGCGGGGATATGATCGAAAAGTCCCTTCCTGCGCTTCTCCCTTTTTCCTGAGCGGCGGGAATATGATCGAAAAGTTCTTCCTTGCGCTTCTTTTTCATGAGCGACGGGGATATGATCAAATGCGACCGCAACACGCCACAAAAATCCTCAATGCCAACGGGAACGGCGCCAAGTTATTATAGAAAAGAGAGTACAGCGGGATGCGGAGGAGATTCGTCCATGCTCTATCGGCATATTCTGGCGGCCTACGACGGCTCGGAGCAGGCGAGGCACGCGCTGAAAGAGGCGGTTCGCATCGCGGACGCCGGAGGCGGCACGAAGCTGACGGTGCTGCATGTCGCGCCGGTGCCGGCCGGATTCGCCGGAGACATGCTGTTCACGCCGGCCGTAAGTCCCGAGGATGAGCTGAAGCGCGCGACCAAATTGCTGGAGGAAGCGGAGGAGGCCGCGCGCGGCATCGTCCGGTTCAAGGCGGAGCTGGCGTACGGCCCGCCGGGACCGGTCATTCTGGAGTATGCCCGGGCGCACGGCTGCGATCTGATCGTGCTCGGCAGCCGCGGCCTCGGCAAGCTGCGGGAGATGCTGCTCGGCAGCGTCAGCCACCATGTGGCGCAGCACGCCGCCGTGCCCGTGCTGATCGTCAAGAAGGCGGGGCGTCGTTGACAGCCGGGCCGGCGGCGGCTATAGTGAAGACAGCGTTTTCATCGATTCATGCCGGCAATAAGTGTAAAAAATGATCCGACGTGTGCGGGGAGTGAGGAACATGGGCGGTCCTTATTTGCTTGCCATCGACCAGGGAACGACGAGTTCGCGGGCGATTATTTTTGACGCGGAAGGCAATATCGCGGCGAAGGCCCAGCAGGAGATCCGGCAGCATTATCCGCAGCCGGGATGGGTCGAGCACGATGCCGAAGAGATCTGGATGTCCGTCCGCAGCGTCGCGGCGGAGGCGATCGCGCAGGCCGGCATCCGGCCGGGACAGATCAGCGCCATCGGCATTACGAACCAGCGGGAGACGACGGTCGTCTGGGACCGGAAGACCGGCCGTCCGATCCACCATGCGGTCGTCTGGCAGTCGCGGCAGACGGCGGACATCTGCGAACGGCTGCGCGCGGAAGGCGCCGAGCCGCTCATCCGGGAGCGGACCGGGCTGCTCGTCGACCCGTATTTCTCGGGCACGAAAATCCGCTGGCTGCTCGACCATGTGGACGGGGCGCGGGAGCGGGCCGAGCGGGGCGAGCTGCTGTTCGGCACGATCGACTCGTGGCTCATCTGGAAGCTGACGGACGGCGCCGCGCACGTCACCGACGTGACGAACGCTTCGCGGACGCTGCTGTTCAACATTCACAAGCTGGAATGGGACGAAGAGCTGCTCAGGCTCCTCGGCGTGCCGGCCGCGATGCTGCCGGAAGTACGCCCGTCGTCCGAGGTATACGGCCGCACGTCGCCGGACGCGTTCTTCGGCTGCGAAGTGCCGATCGCCGGGGCGGCGGGCGACCAGCACGCGGCGCTGTTCGGGCAGGGCTGCTTCGAGCCCGGCATGGCGAAGAACACATACGGGACCGGCTGCTTCATGCTGATGAACACCGGCGGCCGGGCGATTCCGTCGAAGCACGGCCTGCTCACGACGATCGCCTGGGGCGCGGGCGGACGGGTCGAGTACGCGCTGGAAGGCAGCGTGTTCGTCGCCGGCTCCGCGATCCAGTGGCTGCGCGACGGGCTGCGCATGATCAAGACGGCGTCCGAATCGGGAACGTATGCGGGCCGGGTCGAATCGAGCGACGGCGTCTACGTCGTGCCGGCGTTCGTCGGGCTCGGCACGCCGTACTGGAACAGCAGTGTGCGCGGCGCCGTGTTCGGCCTGACGCGGGGGACGTCGAAGGAGCATTTTGTCCGCGCGGTGCTGGAGTCGATCGCCTACCAGTCGAAGGATGTGCTCGACGCGATGGAAGAGGACGCGGGCGTGCGGTTGAAGGCGCTCCGCGTCGACGGCGGCGCGGCGATGAACGACCTGCTCATGCAGTTCCAGGCCGACCTATTGGGCACGCCCGTCGAGCGTCCGGTGCACTACGAGACGACGGCGCTCGGCGCGGCGTATTTGGCCGGCCTCGGCGCCGGCGTGTTCGGCGACCGGGAGGAAATCGCCGCGCAGTGGCGGCTCGACAGGCGGTTCGAGCCCGCGATGGAGGCGGCGGAGCGCGACCGGCTGTACGCCGGGTGGCAGCGCGCGGTGCGGGCGGCGATGGCGTTCTGATTCGCGGCGATGGCAGCGGCGGGGCAGGCGGAGGCTTGCAGCGGCGGAGTTCGGTGGCCGTGTTTGCGGCTGAATGAGGATCGACGGATTCAGCGGCGGAGTTCGGGTGAAGGCGCTTGCGGCCGGTCATGGGTTGTCGGCTGTTGCGGCGGGTTCAGGATTGCGGCGATTGCGGGGATCGGTTTCGTCATGCGGAGCCGGTCCCCTTTGGCTTAGCGGAGATTGTGATTCTTTTCACAGCGTTATCTATCCGGTTCCGTTACCCTCAAGGTGAACGTTATCCGAATCGGAGGGGTGGACGTGAAGCCGCACGCGCATGGCATCTTCGACGATTTGAACGCCGTGCTCGGGCATCCGTTGTACCCGCTGGGCGATGCGGTGCAGCGGCTGCAGGAAGAGCGCAGCCTGCTCATGGAAGAATGGAACGAACTGGCCGTCCTGACCCGATCGATCATCAGACATCGGAACTCCCGTTTTCACGCGGACGAAATCAGATGGCTCACGGAGAAAACCGCCGCCTTCGGCGAAGACATGCGCGAACATGCCGCCTGGGCGGAGGAGCAGCTCGGGCCGATGCTCGAGCGGGCGCTCGACGATGCGGGCGGGCGGCTCGACGATCTTCACGCGTTGGTCCGGCTTGCGCAAAAACGGCTGGAGCAGTACTGCGCAGCCCTTGCGGCCGCGGCGTCCGATCCCGCCCGCGGCCGCGAAATTCCGGATCATCTGTTGCAAGCCGCGCGCGCTTTCGAGGACATTTTCCGTCTGGAAGGGGAGCTGCTGGACGAACTGTGGGAGCGTACGGGGGCGAACGGCACGGGTTGATTCGCGCGGGAATTTTCGCTACAATCATGACATCACGTGCGGAGAGGGTGACCATGGATCCGATGCGCAACTGATCCTGACGAATGGAGACCGCATGAAGAACGAACGACTGCAGCCGTCCCTGGCGGCTTGCACCGGGCTGCGCTTGCGCGCCGATTGGCGCCGAATGCGGCATGTTCGTTCGCTGGTTCCGGACAGGATCTTGCGCGTGCTGCGGCGCTTTTCCCGCGGCATGGATCCCGGGGTCGTGCCTTCCGTACGGACGTATCCGCCTTCCGCCCATCCGGGCGCGGCCGGCGGGGCGCGTTCCTTTCGCATGACGCAAGCCTCCTGTCCATTCGATGGATTCGGGAGGTTTTTTTCATGATGACTTTGTTTGAAGCGACACAGGTGGAAATGCACATCGGCGACAGGCGGCTGTTCCGCGCCGAACAGCTTCGCATCGCATCCGGCGAGCGAATCGGCCTGGTCGGCATGAACGGCGCGGGCAAGACAACGCTGCTCCGGCTGATCGCCGGCGAGGCGAAGCCGGACGCCGGAGCGGTCCGGATCGCCGGTTCGCGGGCGGTCATCCCGCAGCTCAAACCGGACGAGGGGACGCTGAGCGGCGGAGAGACGACGGCGCTGTATGTCGAAAGGGCGCTCGCCGAACGCGCCGCGCTGCTGCTCGCCGACGAGCCGACCATGCATCTCGACGCCGACCAGATCCGCCGGCTGGAGAAAGCGCTTCTCGCCCGCGAGGGAGCGATCGTCGTCGTCTCCCACGACCGGGAGTTTCTCGACCGCGTCTGCACGCGCATTTGGGCGATCGAGGACGGCGCCGTGACGACGTATGGCGGGAACTACACGTTCTACCGGCAGATGCGCGAGCTTGAGCGGCGGCAACATTGGGAGAAATACGAATCCTACGTGGACAAAAGGCGACAGCTTGAAGCGGCCATTCAGCAGAAAGCGCGGAAGGCGGCGCGCGTGGAGAAGGCGCCGCGCAACCTGAGTCCGTCGGAAGCGCGGATGGGCAAGGATCATTACGGTTCCGTGCAGAAGGGCATCCACCAATCGATCCGGGCGCTCAGGACGCGCATCGACAAGCTCGAGCGGGTGGACAAGCCGCGGGAGCCGGAACGGGTGCGAATGAACGTTCCGGAAGCGGCGCGGCTCGGCAGCCGGATCGTCATCCGCGTCGACGGGCTGGAAGCCCGCGCCGGCGGGCGGCTGCTCTGGCGCGATGTCCGGTTCGCGCTGCCGGCCGGCAGCAAGACCGCCTTGATCGGCACGAACGGGTCGGGCAAGACGACGCTGCTGAAGCGCATCGTGGAGCGGGGCGAAGGCGTGACGGTCGCCCCGGCGGCGAAAATCGGATATTTCAGCCAGAACCTGGACATTCTGCGGCCGGAACGCACGGTTATCGACAACGTTTCCGATGGCGCGGCGCAGCCGCCGGAAGTGGTGCGCGCCGTGCTGGCCCGGCTGCTCTTCCGGCGCGACGACGTCTACAAGCCGGTCGGCGTGCTGAGCGGCGGCGAACGCGTCCGGACGGCGCTGGCGAAGCTGATCGTCGGCGACGTGAACGTGATGGTGCTGGATGAGCCGACGAATTTTCTCGATATTCCGTCGATTGAGGCGCTCGAATCGCTGTTGGCCGAATACGAGGGCACGGTGCTGTTCGTCACGCACGACCGGCGGTTTGTTGATCAGACGGCGGACCACATCCTGGAAATCCGGGACAGCCGGGTACATGTGTACGAGGGCGGCTACCGGGAATACGAGGAGCACAAGTCGCGCATGGCGGAGTCCGGCGACGCGGCGCTGAAAGAGGAATTGATGACGGTGGAGACGAAGCTGACGGAGACGCTCGGCAAGCTGAGCATGCCGGGGCCAGGCGACGATCCGGTGACGCTCGACGCGGCGTTCCGGCAGCTTGTCGCAAAGCGGAACGAACTGCGCCGGATGCTGGGGAAATCGTGAGCGTTCGGTCGGCCGGGGGTCGACATTTCCCGGGAAATGGTGTCGACATGCGAGATGGTCGGTCAGGAAGGGTAAGCCTGGCCGACCATGGTTTCGGGGGGCTGTAGCGTGGCACACACGCTACAGCCCCGCAGACGAGGCGGCGCGAGCGCCTGTAGCGAGGCACACACGCTACAGCCCCGCGGGCGAGGCGGCGCGTGCGCCTGTAGCGTGGCACACACGCTGCAACTCCCATGCACGCAAAAATCCCGGCGGCCGCTCCGGAATCGGCCGTCAGGATGCGTTCAGGATCCGGCATGCTGCCGGCGGAACAGCTGCGCCCACAGAGAGCGCTTCTTGTGAACGCGGTGCCGCTCGGAGCGCGGAATGGTAATCGCGGGCATGTCCGGCGCCGGCTGCCGTTGCGGGACTCGCGCCAGCGGCACCTGCGCGGCAGCCGCATGGGCGTCCGGCGCCTGCGCGACCGCCAGCCCGCCGTTGCCGGCAGCCGCGGGCTCCGCATGCGGGCCGGGTACAGCGGCTGCCGCAACAGCGTCATTGTCCTGCCGCAACGAGCCGGTATTCCGCTCGCCCGAGCCGCCAGCCGCCAACCCGGAAGCGCCCGGTTCCGCTCCCGCGATCGGCGAAGCAGACGCCCCCGGCTCCGGCCCGTCCGCCGCGTCCCCGGCGGACGGGCTCCTGCCGGACATTTCGCCATCGGACATGTCCGGTGCCCGCGCCGGGTGGGCCGGGTCGGTCCGGAAATCGGCGGAAGCATGCGCCGCGATCTCGTCGGCGATTCTCGCCGCTTCGCGCAGCTCGAGCAGCAGGCTTTCGATCGGCACCTCGCGCTGCCCGTGCTCCGGCGGCCGCTGGCGCCGGAAGAGCGCGGCGGGCTCCACCGGCGCTTGAATCCGGTCATCGGGACGATCCGCAGCGTCGGCGCCCGTTTCGCGCCCGGACGCCAGCATGACGGCGGCGTTTCCGATCGCCCGCTCGACGCCGGCCCAGATCGCGATGCCGAACGCCGCCCGGTCTTCCGTGGCGGCCGGCTGCGCCGCCCCGCGGTCGATCGCCGCATCCCTCCCCTCCGGCAAATCAGGTAACGCGGCCAGCCGAAAATCTCCGTTCCGATCCCCGACAAGCGCGGGTTCCCGCCGTTCTCCTCCATCGGGCGCGGCCATTCGGTCCACCAGCTCCGACAGCCTGTCCACCCGCATTTCAAGTTTCATATGCTCTTCCCTGAGCGCTTCGATCAAACCGTGCAAATGACGAAGCGTAAGCCGCCGTTGCGCCGGCGTATCCGCCGAGTCCGCCGGCCGGTATTCCCGCTCCGCCGGCGTTCCGCCGCGAACAGCGGACCGTCTGGCGTCCGCTTCCTTTGTGCTCCGCATGCAACTCAGCCTCCTTGCGATGTTGGTGATGGCGCTCCGGTTGCCGGAACGTTCCGTCTCCATCTTAGTATGCCGCGGTTGAGGAGGCTGTCGAAGTCCGCTGTCAGGCCGCAAAATGCTTCGTTCGTACCGGCATGTCCGCCGCCCGTCGGGGACGCTGTCCGGAAAGTCCCGTTTCGTCCGCCCGCGCGACAGCGTTCGCAACGCGATCCGACGCCCGCATTCGACTGAGACGGCAAACGTTTCGGGTTGCGCGGTTACATTTTCCATACGGGTGTGATAACATGATCCTGAACACGCGGGATGCCGATTCCCGCAGAAGCCGGACCGCTGCTGGCAGCGGCTCGGATTCGTGCCGTCTCGGCGCACAATTTCGGGCATGGCGGGGAAGAATAGGTCTGCGTTGCCGGTTGAGGCCGGCATCGGTCGGATGAATGCGGGAAAAGGAGCGGGGAACGCGATGGAAAAGACGGGGCATCGAGTCGGATGGCGCTTCGACAACCGGTACGCCCGGCTGCCGGAGCTGTTCTTCGTCAGACAGGAGCCGGTGCGGGTGCGCGAGCCCGGGCTTGTCATCCTGAACGAGCGGCTTGCGGCCGAACTCGGCCTCGACGCGGAGGCGCTTCGCGCGCCCGAGGGCGTCGAGGCGCTGGCGGGCAACCGGCTGCCGGAGGGAGCCGAGCCGCTCGCCCAGGCGTACGCCGGCCATCAGTTCGGCTATTTCACGATGCTCGGCGACGGCCGGGCGCTGCTGCTCGGCGAGCAGCGCACCCCTTCGGGAGCGCTGGTCGACATCCAGTTGAAAGGTTCGGGCCGCACGCCGTACTCCCGCGGCGGCGACGGCCGGGCGGCGCTCGGGCCGATGCTGCGCGAGTACATCATCAGCGAAGCGATGCACGCCCTCGGCATACCGACGACCCGCAGCCTCGCGGTCGTGAAGACCGGCATGCCGGTCATCCGCGAGACCGTGCTGCCGGGCGCGGTGCTGACCCGCACGGCGGCCAGCCATCTGCGCGTCGGCACGTTCCAGTTCGCGGCATGGCGCGGCAGCCGGGACGATCTGAAGGCGCTGGCCGACTTCGCCATCGCGCGGCATATGCCGGAGGTTGCCGGGGACGCGCAGCCCTATCCGGCCTTCCTCCGGGAGGTGATCGAGCGCCAGGCCGCGCTCATCGCCCGGTGGATGCTGGTCGGGTTCATTCACGGCGTCATGAATACGGACAACATGACGATCAGCGGTGAGACGATCGACTACGGACCATGCGCGTTTATGGACGAGTACGATCCTCTTACGGTGTTCAGCTCGATCGACACGCACGGCCGTTATGCGTATGGGCATCAGCCCGCGATCGGCGGCTGGAATCTGGCCCGGCTGGCCGAGGCGTTGCTGCCGCTGCTTCATGACGACGAAGACAAGGCCGTCGGACTGGCGGAGGAAGCGCTCGGCGCATATGCGGGCCGGTATGAGCATTATTGGCTCCAGGGCATGCGCGCCAAGCTGGGGCTGTTCGGCGAGGATGCGGAAGACGAGCCGCTGGCCCGGGATCTGCTCGAACTGATGCGCAAGGCTCGGGCGGATTATACCCGCACTTTCCATGATCTGACGCTCGGACGGCCGGAGGATACGCCGATGCACGGCACCCGGGAGTTCGGCGACTGGCTTGCCCGCTGGCGAAGCCGGCTCGCGCGGCAGCCGCAGCCCGAAGCCGGGGCGAGGCGTCTCATGATGAGCGCCAATCCGGCGGTCATCCCGCGCAATTACCGCGTCGAGGAAGCGCTGGAAGCCGCAGTGGCGGGCGATTTGACCGTCATGGAGCGGCTGCTTGCCGCGCTGGCGGCGCCGTACGACTACGGCGCGGTCCGTGCGGAGTATGCCGCGCTGCCGCCGAAGCCGGATCGGCCGTACCGGACGTATTGCGGGACTTGAGCGGATGGCGCGTTTGTGCGGATATGGCCGCGTTCCGGGGTTGACGGCCGTACGGTCGGCTTGCCGGGCGGCGGTGGATGGCCGGTCAGGCAGCGTGCGGGCGGGCAACAGGCGGATAACAGACGTTTTGCGGTTGGTTCGCAGCCGGTCAATGGACGAATTGCCGGCAGGGACGAAAGACGAACGATGGCTTTGAATGGCGGACAGTTGAAGTGCGGGTGCTTCGGCGGCGGGCCGGAGCGTCTTTTTTTGCGGAAATCTGTCGGTCACAGGAGCAATCATTTTATTGAAAAGTCTAATGAAACCGGTGGCGTCTTGTCGATAAATAAGGTGTATGGCAAAATTTCGGCAGCGGTTGTTCCATCAATCGACAGAAAGCGGGGTTCAGCATGGTCAGACAACGAGCGCCGGCTCGGCCGGAGGGACGATGATGGCGGCTGCAGGCCGCCCGGATGAGAAAGGGGAAGATGGAAAGATGAATCTTTTGCAGAGGTTGACGACGATGAGAAAACCCGAGACGCAAGCCCATACCGATCAGACGGCGGCGGCAGGACAGGCGCAAGAGACGAACGGCGGCAAGGCGCCCGTCAGTCCGCATGCGGTTGACGATCCGCTCGTCACGAAACTGATCGACATCGTGCATGAAATGATCGAATCCCGCGAATCGTTGAAACACCAGGTGGAAGAACGCGACCGCGCGCTGGTCGGACAGGAAGACCAGATCCGCGAACTGCAGTACGACAAAGGCTTCCTGGAGAAGAAGCTGGAGACGGCATCGGCCGAACTGAACCGCGCGAAGGAAAACGCGCTGGAGCTGAAGACGCAGTACGATCAACTGCTCGCCGAGTTCAATGCCCAGCGGCTGCAGCAGGAGAACAAGATCCGCGAATTGCAGGAGCGGCTTTCGGAGCGGGAACTGACCAACCGGCAGCTCATGCTGGATCTGAACCGCAATCAGAAGGAATTCGAATTCAAGCTGCGCGAGCTCGAGTCCCGCGAGCGCGACAAGGAAGTCAAAATCCAGCACCTCGAACAGAAGCTGCGGCAGGCGCAAAACGAGAACGAGCGGCTCACCCGGATCATCAGCGATTTCGCGTCGCAGGCGATTTCGACGGCCCGGCTGAACGCCGCGGCGGACGCGGAGTAAACCGAAGGGCGGCCTGCAGTGCAAACATGCACCCCATTGACCGGCAGCCGCAAGCGAATCCGCCGCGCACTCGCGCGCACAAAGCAAGCCCTCCACATCCCGTGGAGGGCTTTGCCGCGTTTACCCGTTCCGCTTGCCGAGCCGGATAACGTTCCACGAAGCTTTCCGCAGCTCCGCCTCGAGCAGGCCGTCCGCCGCCTGCGAGCGCCCGCCGTCATGCGGCGTAACCCGCTCCCCGTCGGGTCCGTTCACCGCCTTCAGATCGTCATGCTCCAGCACGATATGCTCCAGCACCCCGAACCCTTCGAACCCGCGGATGTCGCACTTCAGCGTCAGCGCGTCGCTCAAGCTCCGGTTCAGCGCGAACACCGTGAGCTGCTCCCGCTGCTCATCATACACCCCGATGCTCTCGAGCACGGGCACGTCTGTGAACTCCGCCGAATCATACTTCGGCGAGTCGACGACCGGCTGCAGCGCGACGCCCCGGCCGTATTTCGACGCGTGCAGGAACGGCCAGAAAATCGTCTGCCGCCACGCTCTGCCGCCGTTCTCCGTCATGATCGGCGCGATGACGTTGACGAGCTGCGCGAGGCACGCCATCCGCACGCGGTCGCTGTGCTTCAGCAGCGTAATCAGGATGCCGCCGACGAGCAGCGCGTCCTCGAACGTGTAGATGTCCTCGAGCTGCGGCGGGGCGATGCTCCACGGCTCGATCTTCCGGTCCGCCTCGTTCGAGTGGAACCAGACGTTCCATTCGTCGAAGCTGAGGTTCAGCGTCTTCTTGCTCCGCTTCTTCGCCTTGATATAGTCGCACGTCGCTTTCACCGTCCGGATGAAATGGTCCATCTCGAGCGTCGAGGCGAGATAGGACGCGGTGTCGCCGCTCCGGTTGCCGAAATATTGGTGCAGCGACACATAGTCGACGTGTTCGTAGGTAAAGTCGAGCGACACGGCCTCGTATTCCGGGAACGTCGGCATTTTCGAATGGGAGCTGCCGCACGAGACGAGCTCGATCGTCGGATCGACCCATTTCATCGCCTTCGCCGTCTCCTGCGCCAGCCGGCCGTACTCCGCCGCCGTCTTGTGGCCGATCTGCCACGGGCCGTCCATCTCGTTGCCGAGGCACCACACCTTGATGTTGTGCGGCTGCTCATAGCCGTGCTTGCGGCGCAGATCGCTCCAGTACGTGCCGCCCGGATGGTTGCAATACTCGACCAGCGTGCGCGCTTCGTCGATGCCCCGCGTGCCCAGGTTGACCGCCATCATCGCCTCGGCGCCGGCGGCCCGAACCCAGTCCATGAATTCGTTCGTGCCGAATTGGTTCGTCTCGATCGTCCGCCAGGCGAGTTCAAGCCGGCGCGGCCGCTCGTCCTTCGGGCCGACGCCGTCCTGCCAGTTGTAGCCGGAGACGAAGTTGCCGCCCGGGTAGCGGACGATCGGGACGCCGAGCTCGCGGACGAGCCGCAGCACGTCCTGCCGGAAGCCGCGCTCGTCGGCCTCCGGGTGGCCGGGCTCGTAGATGCCGCCGTATACGGCGCGCCCGAGATGCTCGATGAACGAGCCGTAGATGCGCGGATCGATCTCGGCGATGCGGAAGTCTCGGTCCAGTGTCATGCGTGCGCTCAGTGTCATGTTGAATCTTTTCTCTCCTTTTTTTGTGTACATGTGCCGGCCGCCCGCGGCCGGACAAGCGTGCGGTCCGGATCAGCCCTTGACGCCGCCGGCGGTCATGCCTTCGATGAAATACCGCTGGAAGAACAGGAACACGATCATGATCGGAATGATGGCCAGCACGGCTCCGGAAATGAGCATGTCATAGTTGTTGCCGTACGGCGTCAGCAGCGTCGCCAGCCCGATCGGAATGGTGAACTGCTCGTTCGTTTTCAGCACGATGAGCGGCCAGAGGAAATTGTTCCACGAGAACAGCGACTGCAGGATAAGCATCGACGAAAAGGCGGGCGCCATCAGCGGCACCATGATCCGGAAGAAAATGCCGAATTCCGTACAGCCGTCCACCCGCCCCGCGTCGAGGTAATCCTTCGGCAGTCCGCCGGCGTACTGGCGGAAGAAGAAGACCGGCAACGGCGCCACCACGAAGGGCAGGATGACGCCCCATATGTTGTTGATCAGTTTCAGCGAGATCATCAGCTTGTAAAGCGGCAGAATGATGATCTCGAGCGGAATCATCATCGTGACCAGCACGAGCGCGAACAGCACGTTCCGGAACCGGAACCGGTAGACGGCGAACGCGTAGCCGACCATCGACGAGAAGAACAGGCACAGCACGGTGAAAATGGCGGTGATGAGCAGGCTGTTGCCGTACCAGGTCAGATAAAGCGACTTGCCGGAGAACAGAAACGCGTAGTTCTTCAGCGACAGGAGTTCCGGATCGAGCCGGAGATTCAGCCCGTACCGCATGATCTCCTGCGCCGGCTTGAACGACGCGACGATCAGCGTGACGATCGGGGAAACCGCGAACACGCCGAGCAGAACGAACAGGACGACCAGCCCCACGGAAGCGAGGCGGCGTTCAAGAACATTGCCCGCGCTCATGTCAGTCCTCCCTCCGGAACATGCCCGTCAGCCTGAGCTGGATCATCGTGACGGTGAATGTGATGATGAGCAGGACGATGCCGACCGCCGAGCCGAGTCCGAGATTGGCCTGCTCCAGACCGTTGCGGTACAGGTAGCCGACGATCGTCAGCCCGATGTCGTTCGGCGACCGGTTGCCGGCCCACAGCATGTAGCTCTCGGTGAACATCGCGTAACCGCCGTAGATGCTGATCGTCAGCACGTAGATCGTAATCGGCTTGAGAAGAGGCAGCGTAATCCGCGTGAACTTGTTCCACGTGTTCGCGCCGTCGATTTCCGCCGACTCGTACAGTTCCCGCGGAATGTTTTGCAGACCGGCGAGAAAATAGAGCACGTTGACCCCCATCCACCGCCAGGTCGCCAGCAGCACGAGCGTGAACATGGCCAGACCTTCCTGGCGCAGCCATTTCTGCGGCTCGAAGCCGAAGGCGGTGATGATCGAGTTCATGAGCGCGCCTTCCAGTTCGCCGAACGCCAGCCGGAACACGGTGCCCGCCACGACGACCGAGACCAGCGCGGGGACGAACAGCGTCGAGCGGAAAAAGTTGCGCCACGCCATCAGCTTCGAATTGAGAAACACCGCGAGCACGAGCGGCAGCGGAATCAGCACGAGCAGGGTATAAACCGTATATTCCGTGCTGTTCATCAGCGCCTTGCGGAACGTCGGGTTCCACAGATCGCGGTAGTTCTCGAGACCGATGTAGCGGGTCTGACCGGGGAGCACTTCCTGGAAGCTCATGTTCAGGGCGGACAGCACGGGCCACGCGAAAAAGAGGGCGAACGACAGGATGAACGGCAGCACGAACAGCCAGGGCGCGACCGACTGCGAATACGCGAGCTTGCGCAGCCGGGAACCCCCGGAGGCTGTCTGCCGGGGCGTTGACGGCACCGATTGCGCCATCGCCTCATGCCTCCTTCCTTGAAACGGCAACGCACCGGCCCCGCCCGGCCGGGCGGGACCAGTGCGAAGCGAAGTTCGATTGTTACTGCAATTGGGCCTGCACTTCCTGCAGCACCTTGAGCGGATCTTCGCCGTCCTGAAGCGTCCGGACCATCACGGTGGTGCGGAACGCGTCGGTGACGAGCGGCGTACGCTCGTTGATGACGACGCCTTCGATCTCGTCCTTCACTTCCAGCAGCGTGTCGAAAATGTCATCCCCGAAGTAGTCGGTGAATTTGTTCGGTTCGCGCAGCGCCGGATCATTCCAGACGTCCGAACGCACCGGGTCGAAACCGAGGAACCTCCAGATTTCGATGTTGCCTTCGTACGACAGCTTTGCGAACGCGAGGAACGCCTTCGCCAGATCCTGATGTTTCGAGTACGTCGTGACGACGGTGCCCGTACCGCCCATGCCGGCCGAGCGAGGCTCGCCCGCGTTCCACGCCGGCATCGGTTTGATGATCATCTTGCCTTTCAGATCAGGCATATAGTCGGTGAACCGGCCCATGTACCACATCGGCATCCAGATCGACGCGGCGCCGCCGCTGTTCATGAAGCCGTAGAATTCCTCGGCATGGTGATTGCCGCCGGGAGTCAGGATCGCAATGCCTTGATCGAGCAGCTTCTTCTGGTATTGAATCGGTCTGACCACGATATCGCTCGTCAGGTTCAGCCGGCCGTCCGCCGTTTGCAGTTCGTCGAGGCCCGGAGCCTGCATCACTTGCGGCCAGACCGATATGATGTCGGTGAGCTCCACCGTCGTCATCGGTTTGCCCGTGGCCTCCAGCACTTTCTTGCCGGCTTCCGCATAGTCGTCCCACGTCTTGATGTCGTCCGGATTGACGCCGGCCTGATCCAAAATCTCCTTGTTGTAATAGATGACGGTCGCCCCGACGTGGAAGTCGATGCCGTAGTATTTCCCGTCCTTCGCGTAGATGTCAAACCGGGATTTGACGACGTTGTCCAGCTCGGGCTCGACGATGTCGTTGAGCGGCACGAGTTGCGGCGTTCCCTTCAGGAAGTTCGGGAACTTGTTCACTTCCACGTCCGCCAGGTCCGGCACGCCCTCTCCGCTTTGCAGCGCGACGAGCAGCTTGTTGTGCATGTCATCGTACGGGTAGACGACGCCCTTGATCGCGACTTTCCGGTCGGGATTCTTTTCGTTCCACAGCTCTGCCATGTGCTGGTAGAACTGGTCGTGCAATTCGTTGAACGTCCAGAATTCGAGCGTCGTGGCGTCGCCGCCATCCGAAGATCCGCCGGATTTGCCGCCGCGGGAGCAGGCGGCTGCGGCGAGCGACAGTACCAGCAAAAGCGTGAGAAGCAGGATGGAATGTCGTTTCACGTCTTTTCCCCCTTTAAATTCGTGATATTGCTTAAATCCCGCCCGGGCGGGATGAAAGCCGGAAGTCCGGGGATGTGTTTAGTTTATACAAAACTAAAATGATTTATGTTCTAATGGTATTTTGGGCCATTACTTTTGTCAATACCTAAATGAATGCGTTTTCTTCATTGGATAAAATCATGTATACTTAAAACAAAAGCCGAGGTTTTTCAAGATTTCATAAAATAAATGTGAGAAAAATAAAAGAAAAAGCGTGTCGCGGGAAGGGAAACGGCGTCGATTTCGGGAGATTTCCGTCGGGGCGGGCAATTCGGGAATTTATCGCATGATGCAAACCCTTCTCAATCATGCGGGTATAACTTATAATATTTTGAAACAAATCGCGGATGAGAGGATGCGACCCGTTGATCCATATCAAAGAGCTGCGGTCCGGCCTGAATCTGTTCAAGGCGCTCGGTTCCGAAATCCGGATCGAAATTCTGGAGTTGCTGAACCGTTACAACAGTCTCAATCTGAACGAAATCGCCGAGAAGCTGGGCCTGTCGAACGGCGCGGTGACGATGCACATCAAGAAGCTGGAAGAGAGCGGCCTGATCGAAATTACGACCGCGGTCGGCAAGCACGGTATCCAGAAAATCTGCTATCTGAACGAGGATCTGCTGACGGTCGAGCTCAGGAGCAAGGGGCCGGAGAACGTCTACGAAGTCGAGATCAAGGTCGGCCATTACTGCGACTACCGCGCGGAGCCGACCTGCGGCCTCGCGACGAAGGACAGCATCATCGGGGAGTTCGACAACCCGCGCTATTTCGCCGATCCGATGCGGATCGACGCGGAGATCATCTGGCTGACGCGGGGATTTTTCGAATACCGGATTCCGAACTATCTCAAGCCGAACCACCGGCTCGCCGAGCTGCAGTTCATCATGGAGCTGAGCTCGGAGGCGCCCTGCTACAACAACGACTATCCTTCGGACATCGTGTTTCACGTCAACCAGGTTGAGACGGGGGTCTGGACGTCTCCGGGGGATTTCGGAGGGGAGAAAGGGGCGAACAACCCGGACTGGTGGCCGCCGCACCTGAACCAGTACGGGCTGCTGAAGCTGCTCCGGATCAACGACAACGGCACGTTCATCGACGGCTGCCGCATCTCGGACACGAAGATCACCGACATTCCGTTCGGCGACCATACCGACATCAAGTTCCGGATCGGCGTATCCGAGCGCGGACAGGTCGGCGGGCTGACGATCTACGGTTCGCATTTCGGCAACTACAAGCAGGACATCGTCGCGCGCGTCCTGTACGAGGTCGTGGACAAGGGGTGACGCACGGGCCCGGCTCCGCCCATTCCGGGCGGCCGCCCGATCCGCTATAATGGATGGGTAGTCCGGAGATCAACGGATCGGGAAGCGGCGGAGCCCGCGGGGTCCGGGGAGGAGTCTGTACATGACGATCGGTGCGCGCATGCTCAAGACGGGGCTAGCGGTGGTGCTGGCCATCTACGTGAGCGGACTTTTCGGCTTTGGTACGCCGATCATCGCGACGGTCGCGGCTATCCTGACCATCCAGCCATCGATCTACCGATCCTGGCAGCAGGTTCATCATCATATCCAGTCGAACATCATCGGCGCCGCGTTCGCGCTCGGCGCCGCCCATTGGCTTGGCGTGACGCCGATCTCGGTCGGCATCGTCTGCGTCGCGGTCATTCTGCTCAATATCAGGCTCAAGACGACGAGCGCGATCGGCTTGACGCTCGTCACGGTCGTCGCGGTCATGGACGCGCATGCGGAAGGCGTTCGGTTCGCGCTCGAGCGGTTCGCCATGGTACTGACGGGGATCATTTCGGCCTTCCTGGTGAACGTGCTCGTCCTTCCGCCGCGCCCGAAGCGGCAGTTCCGCGAGCAGGTGCATGAAGCGTACAACATCCTGTCGCTGCTGCTCCGGACGGCCGTCTCGAATGAGATCCGGGAACGGGTGTTCAGGGAGGAGCTTGAACGGCTCGAGCAGATTTTCCGGCGGCTGGACGAGCAGTACACGCTGTTCAAAGAGGACCGGGTGTTCCGGCCCGCCGGAAGGCGCAGGCGCGCGCGGCAGCTCCTGCTTTCGCGCCAGATGATCAAGACGCTGCGGCAAGGCGCGGCGCTGCTGGACGCGGTCGAAGAGCACTTCTATTCGTCGCCGGACGCGGTCGAATGGGCGGAGCGGTTCGACCGGCGGATCGAGGCGCTGACGAGATGCCACGAGCAGCTACTGCTCAAATGGGAAGGGAAGATCAAGCCCGGCGCGGTAATCCGTCCGGAACCGGCGGAAGATCTTGCGAAGGAGCTGTCCGCGTACCTCGGCGAACCGTCCGCGGAGCGGAGGCGGCTCCTGTTCGTCGCATCCGCGATGTTCGAGTACGCGTATCAATTGGACCGGCTCGGCAAGCTGCTGAACCGGATGATGCGGGTAGACGCGAACGGAGCGGCGGAGGCGGACATGGGGGCGGAGAACGAAGAAGCGGAAGCATTTGCGGGCAACTTTTTGGACGATGAGGCGGATTCTATCCGGCGCGGCGGAACGGCGCCGGACGAAGCTGCGCCGGACGGACGGAATGCCGGAGGCGGCGCATCCGGTCGGCGCGACGGGTAGCGGGGTGGCGGTCGGCGGGTTCTCATCCGATTCCCGGTCCATAATACGATTCCGGTCCATAATAACGGAAATTTCTTCGTCTATATGGTCGAATTCTGCCTTCACCCGAAGAATAGAACCAAAAACTTCCTCTATTTTTCGCCCGACGCCCGAAAATCGGGATTGTTGACGGAATAGAGGAAGTTTTTTCGCTTGTTATCCCGGTATTGGTCAAAAACCGCGGTATAGACGAAAAATTTTCCTTTATTTCGGGGGTGCGGCGACGGAAGGTCAACGCCGTGGACAACGCGGCAGGGGCGTGTGTGACGTGTCGGCATGGTCGTGTGCAACGGTGGCGGCAGAGGCATGTGCGACATGGCGAATCCGGTCAACGCGCCGAACGCGACAGATAGCGCGCTTCGAGCTTCTTGCCGCCGAACCACATGGCGGCGATGACGACGACGGCCGTGACGATGCGCCAGGGCTGATTGGCAAGTTCGGTAATGTCGAACGACAGGAACGAGACCGAGAAAATCATGACCGCCTTCCCCATCAGGATCGCCAGCGCGAACGTGCTGAACCTGACAGTGCTCAGCCCGGACGCCAAATTGATCAGGAAGGAAGGGGCGAACGGAAAGCAGGCGAGCAGGAAGATCGGCGTGAAGCCCCGCCGTTCGATCCAGCGGAAGAACCGCCGGGTCGCCGGGTAGCGGCGCTGCAGCCAGATGCCCGGGCGCCTGCCGATCAGCCGCGCGACCCAGAAGACGCAGCAGGCGCCGGCAACGACGCCGATCCAGGAGTAGAGGATGCCGAGCCACAGGCCGTAGACGTTCGCGTTGACCGCGATGAAGACGACGAGCGGCAGAAACGCCAGGAACGCCTCCAGGAACGGCAGCAGGATGCCGGGCAGCGGACCGTAGGCGGCATAGCTCTCGATCGTCTGTTTGAGCTGCGCTTCGTCCATTTGCTGCAGCTCGCGGAACCAGTCTGCAATCGATTCGAACATGATGGATCAGCCGCCCTCTCAATGACTTGACGGTTGGTTGCTCGCGGACACGGGGTCTGAAGGTTCCGCGGGCCGAAGCGGGTACAGGAGGTAGAACAGGCCGATCAGGCCGAACAGGACGGCGCTCGTCCAGACGACGTCGGCTTCTTCGCCGAGCGACGCGATGATGCCGCCCGCCGCGGGCCCGATCATGATGCCGATCCCCTCCAGCGTCGAGAAAATGCCCCAGCCGAGTCCCTGGTGCGACTGCGGCAGATAGGATGCGAGCAGCGCGTTCCAGGCGGGGAGCACGGCGGAATAGGCGATGCCGAGCGCGCCCGCGATGAGCAGGCATTGCCAGAAAGGCGGGACCGTCGCCAGCACGAAGAGCAGCGCGGAGAACACGCAGAATCCGGCGCAGAGGAAGGCCCGCTTGTGCCCGACGCGGTCCGACAGCCGGCCCATCGGCATCAGCCCGAGCACGGTCAGCCCGCCGGCGGCGAGCAGAATCAGGGAGTAGGTGCTGCTCGAGACGGACAGCTCTTTCTCCGCGAACGCCGGCAGCACCGGCAGGAGCATGCCGGCTCCCATCGTCTGCAGAATCATGCCGGGCAGCAGCGCCTGCATGCGGGACAGCTTCTCGCGCAGAAGGGCGATCTGCCGGGCGAGCGGGATCGTCCCGATCGAGCGCTCGCGCCGGTTCGAGATGAGCAGCGAAAGCGCCCAGGACAGGGCCGTCACGAGGGCGATCAGGCGGCCGGCCGCGGCGGGCGCCCGGTCGAGCAGCAAGTTGGATACGATCGGTCCGGAGCCGATGCCGATGAACCAGATCGTGTACAGCAGGCCCATCTGGGTGGCGCGCCGGTCTTCGGTCACTTTCATCAGGCAGACGATCCAGATCGGCGAGATGCCGATTCCGAACAGCGCGGCGGACAAGATGAACAGCCACGGCACGTCCGCAGATTGCATCAAGACGACGCCGGCCAGCGAAGTCAGCAGTCCCGCATGGACGATCGTCTGCGTCGAGAACCGGTCCAGCAGCCAGCCGATGACCATTTTGAGCGCGGTATCCGTCAAAAAATGAGCCGTAATGGCCGTGCCGACCACATCGAGCGACAGGCCAAGCGTCTTCTCTCCATAGATCGGGATGAAACTGACCGCGACCGCCCCCCGCACGAATTCGACCAGGAGCAGGATGACGCCGAGCAGCAGCATTTCCTCCCGATTTGACCGGTTGAACAGACTTGTCACCTCGCCTCTCCCCGGTTCTGACTGAAAGCGTCCGCCCGGGCGGGAGGCTTCATTCAGCCGTCGGGATGGCAGTTTATGTCTTTTTCGTATCATTATAGTCAAGATCGGTTGAAAAATCATCCGACCCGGATTCAGGCCGTGGCAAGACGCAGGTCGAGGCCGTGGCGTAACTTGAGGGGCCGCGATGAGCGCGGAGCGGGGGAGCCGGCGGAGTGTCAGATCAGCAGGTTGAACAGATGCGGATCTTTGTTCAGCTCGGTAAATTGGATGCCTCTCGCGCGCATGCGGCCGATGAGCGGCTCGTAGTCCTCCGGCTGCTTCAGTTCGATGCCGACGAGCGCCGGACCGCTTTCCTTGTTGTTTTTCTTCGTATATTCGAACCGGGTGATATCGTCCGTCGGTCCGAGCACGTGGTCGAGAAACTCCCGGAGCGCGCCCGCCCGCTGCGGAAAGTTGATGACGAAGTAATGCTTGAGCCCTTCATAGATCAGCGAGCGCTCCTTGATCTCCTGCATCCGGTCGACATCGTTGTTGCCGCCGCTGATGACGCAGACGACCGACTTGCCGGCGATGAGGTCCCGGCAGGCATGCAGCGCCGCGACCGTCAGGGCGCCCGCCGGCTCGACGACGATGGCGCTCTCGTTGTACAGTTCGAGAATCGTCGTGCACACCTTGCCCTCGGGAACGGTGATGACGCCGTCGAGCAGTTCGCGGCAGATGGCGAACGTCAGATCGCCGACCCGTTTCACGGCGGCGCCGTCGACGAATTTGTCGATCCGATCGAGCGTCCGGATTTCGCCCGCCTCGATTGCCGTCCGCATGGCAGGCGCGCCTTCCGGCTCGACGCCGATGACTTTCGTCTGCGGCGACACGCTTTTGATATAGGAAGCGACGCCGGCCGCGAGTCCGCCGCCGCCGATCGTCACGAGCACGACATCCGGCGGCGTCTCCGCGTCTTCCAGCAGCTCCAGGCCGATTGTGCCGTTGCCGGCGATAATGTGCGGATCGTCGAACGGGTGGATGAACGTCATGCCGTCCTTGACGCTGGCGTTCACCGCTTCCGTGTAGGCGTCGTCGAACGTGTCGCCGACGAGCACGATCTCGACGGCATCGCCGCCGAAGAACGCGACCTGCTTCACTTTCTGCCGGGGCGTCGTGCCAGGCATGAAGATCCGGCCTTTCACGCCGAGCGTGCGGCAGGAGAACGCCACCCCTTGCGCGTGGTTGCCGGCGCTCGCGGCGACGACGCCGCGCTTCAGCGCTTCTTCGTCGAGCGTCCGCATCATATGGTATGCGCCGCGGATCTTGAACGACCGCACGACCTGCAGATCTTCCCGCTTCAGACTGACGCGGGCGCCGAAACGCTCGGACAGCACGCGGCTGTGCTGCAGCGGCGTCCGCACGATGACCTCCTTGAGCAACTGGTGAGCCTTGACGATGTCGGCCAGCCCCGTGCCGTTTCCGGTCTGCGTCAACTTCTCCATTCGAATGCCCCCGCTCGTCTTGATCCTGCAATAATATTACAGTTATACGCGTGCCGGCGGCGATTGTCAACCATCGGGCGAATGCCGGGCGGTCAACGGAACAGAGAGCCTTTCTTCGCGCCGAATCGGTCGTGGAACCGCCGGTCGGGGGCCGATTAGCGCACGGGTTTTCGTTTGAACTCATATGATGCCGTTGGCGGCAAAAAGAGCGGCTCCGAGTTCCGTTGAGCGAGGCCGTCGATCCTTTGGAACGGTCGTGCGGCTGCAACGTATGTATTAGCGTGTGAAAAGCGAACGAAACCAGGCGTCGTGATTTCGCCATTTATGGAACCTTTCGTGCCGCCTGCGGCATGCGAGCCGTTCGCTTCCGATCCGCGCGAGACGCCAATCCGGCGCACCTGTTGCGCCGCAAGGGGCGCGACAAACATTTGCCAGGCAAGACAAACAATTGTCAATTGAAGCGCTTTCCTCCGTCCGGTATACTGAATGGAGTCCGGATGTTCCAAGGATATTTTCGATGATCCAGAAAGGCGGGAGACACCATGTCCGATATGTGGCTTACGTACATCGGCGTGCTGTTCGGCGTCGCGGTCGCCGCCTCAGGCGTGGTTGCCTATCTGCGCATGACCCGGGCGGCGAAGCGTTCGGACGACGGCCAGGACCCGCCCGGCTCGAACATGCCGAACCGGCGGGAAGATGGTTGAATTTTCGCAAATTTCTTTGCATCTCATCGCCCGCCTGTTATAATGGAACCATGGGCGGCATAGTCCCTCCCGGCGACATGCAAGCCGCGGTTCTGTTGTGATGGACGAAGGCATCCGCGGATGTCCGCCGCAAACGGGTCTTCATATGCCGGCATCGTTCCGTTCCTGCAAGCGTATGGTGTACGGAACGGCCATTCAAGGATTCGGGAGGGATGCGGCTTGGCAAAACGCGGCCACAATGAAGTCAGGGAAAGCCTCAGGGAGATGGCGCGCATCTATCAGCCGAAGGACGCCCGGAAGTTCGTCCGGGAATATATCCGGAAGTATCGGATCACAGGCGGTTACGAAGACGAGCTTACCATGATCGTCGAGCACGAACTGGACAAAATCAACTCAGCAAGTTGACGCACAACACTTTTTGGGGACGCGTTTCCACGCGTCCCTTTTTCGTCTTCGCGCGGAAAACGTCTCCGCCGTCAGCGGCACGCCGGCGGCCGCCTCCCGGGAAGTTCTGATATTCGTACAATAAATCTGAAATTCCGGTACTATTCTCTTGCAGGATGCGCAACATACAATGTAAGAAACCGGACTTGAGCCCGGAGCCCGGTGGGATTGAAGCAACGGTTGCAGTCGGTGGAACCTGCACGAAAGGGATGATGGAGATGGGATGAACGCGCCGGCGGCCAAGGTGATGAGAGCGCTTCCAAAGAAAAAATGGAAAAGCCCGATCGGAAAAGAATCCATTCCCGGGTATATTTTTATTTCGCCGTGGCTGATCGGCTTTCTGCTGCTGACGGCCTGGCCGATCGGGCAATCGCTCTATCTGTCGTTCAATGAATACTCGATGCTCAGCGCGCCGCAATGGATCGGGACCGCGAACTACGAGCGGATGGTCGGCGACGCGACGTTCTGGAAGTCGCTCCGCGTCACGTTCACGTTCGTCCTGTTCGCCGTGCCGCTCAGGCTCGCGTTCTCGCTGCTCGTGGCCATGCTGCTCAACCGCGCGATGCACGGGATGAACCTGTACCGCACGATGATCTACTTCCCGTCGCTCATCGGCGGCAGCGTGGCGGTCGCGGCGCTGTGGCGCAACATGTTCGGCGTCGACGGCTACATCAACTCGATCCTCGGTTTCTTCGGCATCCAGGGCATGGGATGGATCTCCCACCCGGACACGGCGCTGTACACGCTGATTCTGCTGAACACCTGGCAGTTCGGCTCGACGATGGTCATTTTCCTCGCCGGTCTGAAGCAGATCCCGTCGGAGCTGTACGAAGCGGCTTCCGTGGACGGCGCGGGACCGGTGCGGAAATTTTTCAACGTCACGCTGCCGATGCTGTCGCCGGTCATGTTCTTCAACCTGGTGCTCACGGTCATCAACTCGTTCCAGATGTTCACGGCGGCGTTCATCATCACGAAAGGCGGCCCGGTCCAGTCGACGTACATGTACGCGCTTTTCCTGTATGAGAAAGCGTTCAAGCACTATCAAATGGGCTACGCTTCGGCGCTGGCCTGGGTGCTGCTCGCCATTGTCGCCCTGCTTACGGCCATCAACTTTCTCGCCTCGAAGTACTGGGTGTTCTACGAGAACGAAGGGGGCGGCAAACGATGAGAGTCCGCGCGTCATCCGTTCTCAACCACGCGTTCATGATTGCATTCTCGTTCGTCATGATCTATCCTGTCATCTGGTGGGTCGGCGCCTCTCTCAAGAAGACGGAGGAGCTCAGGCTTGCGACCATCTGGCCCGAAGCGCCGATGTGGGAGAACTACACGAAAGGCTGGCAGTTCTCGGCCAATTACTCGTTCGGCCACTTCTTCACCAACACGCTGCTCATGGAAGCGGGCAGCGTCGTCGGCGGCGTGCTGACGGCGGCGGTCGTCGCCTTCGGGTTCGCGCGGCTGAACTTCCCGCTGCGCGCGTTCTGGTTCTCCATCATGATGATGACGCTCATGCTGCCCGGACAAGTTACGATTGTCCCGCAGTATATTCTGTACAATACGTTCGGATTCGTCGACAGCTACGTGCCGCTCGTGCTGCCGCACTTCTTCGGCGGCGGGGCGTTCTTCATCTTCCTGCTCGTCCAGTTCATCCGCGGCATTCCGAAAGATCTGGACGAAGCGGCGAAGATTGACGGCGCGTCGGTGTACGGCATTTTCGGCCGGATCATTTTCCCGCTCATCAAGCCTGCGCTGGTGACGGTCGGAATCTTCACGTTCATCTGGAGCTGGGACGATTTCTTCTCGCAGATGCTGTACCTCAGTTCGGTCGACAAATTCACGGTCGGCCTGGCCTTGCGGATGTTCATCGACCAGTTCGAAGTGCAATGGGGCCAGCTTCTCGCGATGTCGCTCCTGTCGATCGTGCCGTCCGTGCTCATTTTCTTCTTCGCGCAGAAACATTTCGTCGAGGGAATCGCGACCACCGGCTTGAAAGGTTGAGGCGAAGGGAGTGCGCTGCAGAAACATGAGGAGAGCGACAGCCATGGGAAAAATGACGGCATGGCTCGCTGCGGCCATGCTGCTGCTGGCCGCATGCAGCGCAGGAGACGGCGGCGACAGCCGAGGCGCGGAAGTCCGGCAGCCCGCCACCGGACTGCCGGAAGCGGACATGGACCGGCAGGTCGAGCTCGGCTTCATCTGGTGGGGGCCGGAGGAACGCCACACGGCGACGCTCGCGGCGTTGGAAGTGTACACGGCGCAGCACCCGAACGTGACGTTCAAGCCGGAGTACATGGCGTGGGAAGCTTACTGGAAGAAACTTCCTTCCCTTGCCGCTTCGAAAACGATTCCGGACGTGCTGCAGATGGATGCCGCCTACATCCGGGACTACGTGTCCCGCGGCATCATGGCCGATCTGTCGGACCTCGATCTGACGGGCATCGTGCCCGACCAGATTCTGGAGAACGTCAAGATCGACGGCAAGCTGTACGGCATTCCGCTCACGCACAACGCGCAGGGCATCGCCTACAACCGCGTGGAGCTGGAAGCGGCGGGCATCCCGCTGCCGAAGCAGGGCTGGACCTGGGAAGAGTACTTCGAGTGGGCCCGCGACGCGAAGGCGAAGCTGCCCCCGGACCGCTATCCGATCGGCGACAGCGCGAGCGCCTGGGACTGGTTCCAATGGTATCAGGCCTCGTACGGCGGCGGGGCGATCATGTCGCCGGACGGCAAGGAGTTCCATCTCGACCGGGAGCTGTTCTTCGAATACCATACGATACTGTCCGATCTCCGGCGGAACAATATCGTGCCTCCGGCGGACGTCTCGCTCACATTCCTCGAGAACGATCCGCTGGCCGATCAGCTCGCATCGGGCAGAGTGCTGACCCGCGGCGCGACGGTCGGCTCGGTCGCGACGCTCGAGCAATACATGCCGGGCAAGGTCGACGTCGTCAACGTGCCGATCGGGCCGGCGGGCGGCGGCTGGGCGCAGCCGACGATCTTCCTCGGCGTCTATGCGGACAGCGACGAGATCGCGCACGCGAAGCGGTTCATCAAATGGTTCATATCCGACAGGGAAGCGGGGAGGACGCTCGGGCTTACCCGCGGCATCCCGATCTATGAAGAGATCTACAAGGAGCTGGAGCCGAAGCTTGAACCGAAGGACCGGCTGGGCAAGGTGCTGGCGGATATCGCGGCGGAGTACGCGATGCCGTTTTACGCCACCGGCGCGGGCTTTACGGAGTGGGTGGACGCGTACAAGCTGACGATGGAAGCGGTCATGTTCGGGCAAAAATCTTTGGAAGACGCCTACAACGAATTGAACGCCCTCGGCGAATCCATCGCCAGGCAGAACCGGGACCGGTAAGCCGCGAGCCACAACAGACGGAAGGATGATCGCATGATGAAGCTGGCGGAATATTTGAGCACGAGACCGGATCACCTGTGGCGGCTGGGCAGGCAGATGGGGCTGGACTATGCGGTAAGCGGGATTCCTTTTGACGAACGACACGAGAAGCCGTGGGACCTGATGCCGCTCATCCGGATGAAGCAGCGGTTCAAGGACGCGGGCTACGAACTGCTCGTCATCGAAGCGATGCCGCCGTCCAACAACATCAAGCTCGGCACGGAGGGACGCGACGAGGAGATCGAGATCTTCAAGCGGTTCATCACGAACATTGGCGCAGCCGGCATTCCGGTGCTCTGCTACAATTTCATGGCGCAGTTCAACTGGTTCCGCACGTCGACCACGACGGTGACGCGCGGCGGCGCGCTCGTCTCCAGCTACGACCATTCGCTGATGAAGAACGCGCCGCTGACCGAGGCGGGCGAAGTGTCGGAAGACCGGCTGTGGGAGAACCTGAAATACTTCATGGAGAGAATCGTCCCGGTCGCGGAGAAAGCGCGGGTCAAGCTGGCCCTCCATCCGGACGATCCGCCGATCTCGCCGATTCGCGGCGTTTCCCGCATTCTGCGCAGCGCCGACGCGCTGCAGCAGGCGATCGACCTGGTGCCGAGCGAGTGGAGCGGCATCACGCTGTGCCAGGGGACGCTGGCGACGGCCGGCGAGGACATTCCGGCGACGATCCGCCGCTTCGCGAAACAGGACAAGCTGTTCTTCGTCCATTTCCGCGACGTGAAGGGGACGCCGGAGAAGTTCGAGGAAACGTTCCACGACGACGGCATGACGGACATGTACGAAGCGATGAAGACGTATTGCGAGGTCGGATTCGACGGGCCGGCCCGTCCGGACCATGTGCCGACGATGGACGGCGAGACGAACGAGAATCCCGGCTACGAGACGCTCGGCCGTCTGTACGGCGTCGGCTACATCAAGGGTTTGATGGAAGCGGCGCGGAAGGAGCTCGGCCTGAACCGGTAAGCGCGCCGTTCTGTCATTTTTCTACCATTATAATATATAACAGGACGCGGAAAAGCCGGCCTTCCGGGGCCGGCTTCATTGTGCGGAGCGGGCGGCTTTCAGTTCCCTGAGCGGGGTCGGCAGCGTCTTGCCGCCGGCGAACTGGTGCTTCACCAGCGTGTTGAACGCGTCGATCCATGGCGTGAGCGGCCGTCCGGCCCACGCTTCCTTGGCGTATTCGTTCAGTTCGTTCACGAAATCCATGTTGGCGGAGATGTGCACCTCTTCGACCCTGGGCGCAAGGCCGCGGATGCGGCCCGCGATCGTCTGCTTCAGTTCCTCGCTCAGGTCGCCGATGTCGTTCACGGTGAAATAGGAGTTGTACGGCGTCGCGACCTGGCTGTTGTTCCAGTACGGGCTTCCCGTATCGTAGTTGTACACGCCTTCCCCGGTGCCGCCCATGTTCTGGTCGGTGCGCCTGTCGCCGCCGTCCTTGATCGTGCCGACGCCCGTCCAGTCCAGCATGACGCCGGCATACGCGTTCTTGTCCGTCAGCATGACGATCGCGCCCGCCACGCCGTTCACCCGTGACACTTCGTTCGATAGCAGGCTGCTGTATTCCACCCACCGGTTTTCATGCTGCCGCGGATCCGCGGCCTTCGAGCCGTACATGCGCGAGCCGGTCATCTTCGGATCGCCCGGCTTGCGGGAACCGTAGTCATATGTGCTGCTCTCGAATTTGCTCTTGTAGGCCGTGCACCCGGCCGGAAGGACGGCGAGCGCCGCGGCCAGAACGGCATGCGCGAGCTTGCGGGTCATGCGGTTGCACCTCCGGATCGTGATAGCCTCGTTCCTGGGTGTAGGTTTCACGCGCGGACAGGCGGAATATGCGCGGACGCGGCATACATAATTCGCCATGAAATCAGCGATAATGGAACTGTCGAAAGAGGGGATTCGGAAGGCGTCCGGGAGGCTCTCGCCGGCCCTTCGCCGGGCTTTCCCGACGGGCCGGAATCGGCGTCGCAACGCCATTTTTGACGGCTTTGAGAACAATTTGTGAACTTGCCCTGCATCGTTGACAATCCATGGACCAAACTCTTATATTTAATAAAGTGATTGGCCTGTGCGAAACGTCACAGATTTGCTGTGCGAAATGTCACACAATAACTGTGCGAAATGTCACAGAACGACGGGAAACACGCAGTTTGCCGCCAGCCGCGCCACGACAGGCAACTGTGAAAACGGAAGAAGCGGGGTTGATTTGTGTATGAAGAAACGGTGGCTACATTGGCTGCGCCTGACGACTCTGCTTGCGGGAGCCGCGCTGCTCCTGTCGGCATGCGGACGCGCGGATCTGTCGGCGCTGAATCCGCAGGGCGCAGTGGCAAAAGAGCAGTTTAACCTCATGAAGATTTCGATCACGATCATGGCGCTGGTCGTCGTCGTCGTGTTCGCAATCGCGATCTACGTGCTGATCCGTTTCCGCCGCCGTCCGGGGAACGACGGTATCCCCGTCCAGGTCGAGGGGAATCATAAATTGGAAATCGTATGGACGGTCATTCCGCTGATTCTGCTCGTCATTCTCGGCGTTCCGACCGTGCAGACGGTGTTCGCGCAGGCGCAGGATCACAGCAAGGACGAGAACGCGGTGATCGTCAAGGTGACCGCGCATCAATACTGGTGGGAATTCGAGTATCCGGAAGAAGGCATCGTGACCGCGCAGGAGCTGGTCGTGCCGATGAACAAACGGATCGTCATCGAAGCGAGGACGGCCGACGTGCTGCACTCGTTCTGGATTCCCGCGCTCGCGGGCAAGATCGACACGAACCCCGCCGGCAACGTGAACCGGATGTTCTTCGATACGCCTGACAAAACCGGCATCTTCCTCGGCAAGTGCGCCGAGCTGTGCGGACCTTCCCATGCCCTGATGGATTTCAAGGTGAAGGTCGTCGATGACCAATCGTACGCGAACTGGCTCACCGCGATGAAGGCGCCGGCGGTGCTGCCGGAAGACCCGGCCGTCGCGGACGCGTTCCAGAAGAAATGTCTCTCCTGCCACGCGGTGGGCGAGCTCGGCGTCCCGGTGTTCCCGAACCTGACGGGCATCGGCGACCGCGAGACGGTCGCGGGCATTCTGGTCAACACGGACAACCCGAGATACGAGAATGAAGGCTCCGTGTACGACAACCTGTACAAATGGCTCAAGAATCCGCAAGAAGTCAAGCCCGGCAACCAGATGCCGAAGGTGGAACTGACCGAACAGGAGCTTCAAGGCATCGCCCGCTACCTGGCGGATTACAAGCTCAATTACGAGTCCGAGGAACTTCGGAACAACGACGCGACGTCCGACAAGGAAGAAGCACGATAATACAGCGGGGATTCAAAGGAGGTTCTACCCTTGGCTCACGGTTCGCACGCGGTGAAGCGATACACCGGCATCATGGATTGGCTCACCACCGTTGACCACAAGAAGATCGGCATCCTGTATCTCTTGGCCGGCGGCTTCTTCTTCCTGATCGGCGGTCTGGAAGCCATCATGATCCGGATTCAACTGTGGAAACCGCTCAATGATTTCGTAAGTCCCGACACGTTCAATGAACTGATTACGATGCACGGCACGACGATGATCTTTCTGGCGGTCATGCCGGTCATCTTCGGGCTCATGAACGCGGTCGTGCCGCTCCAGATCGGAGCGCGGGACGTGGCGTTCCCGTTCCTGAACGCGCTCGGCTTCTGGACGTTCTTCTTCGGCGGCGTGCTGCTGAACGTCAGCTGGTTCGCCGGCGGCGCTCCGGACGCGGGCTGGACTTCGTACGTTCCGCTGGCGAGCAAGACGTTCAACGACGGTCCCGGCGTAGACTACTACGTGCTCGGCTTGCAGATTTCCGGTATCGGTTCGCTGCTCGGGGGCATCAACTTCCTGGCGACGGTCATCAACATGCGCGCTCCGGGCATGAGCTTCATGCGGCTGCCGATGTTCACCTGGGCGTCGTTCGTGACGTCGATGCTCATCCTGCTCGCTTTCCCGGCGCTGACGGTCGGTCTGGTCGCGCTCATGTTCGACCGGATCTTCGAAGGCAACTTCTTCGACCCGAGCGCGGGCGGCAACATCATGCTCTGGGAACATATCTTCTGGATTTTCGGACATCCTGAAGTTTATATTCTGATTCTGCCGGCCTTCGGCGTCATCTCGGAAGTCGTCACGACGTTCTCGCGCAAGCGGCTGTTCGGCTACAGCTCGATGGTGTTCGCCACGGTGCTGATCGGGTTCCTCGGCTTCATGGTCTGGGCTCACCACATGTTCACGTCGGGGCTCGGCCCGGTCGCGAACGCGCTGTTCTCGATCGCGACGATGCTGATCGCGGTGCCGACGGGCATCAAGGTGTTCAACTGGCTGTTCACGCTGTGGGGCGGCTCGATCAAGTTCACGGCTCCGCTGCTGTTCGCCATCGGGTTCATCCCGACGTTCGTCATGGGCGGCGTCACCGGCGTCATGCTGGCGGCCGCGCCTGCCGACTATCAGTACCATGACTCGTACTTCGTCGTCGCGCACTTCCATTACACGATTGTCGGCGGTCTGGTGTCCGGCCTGTTCGCGGGCGTTCACTACTGGTGGCCGAAGATTTTCGGCCGTCAATTGAACGAGACGCTCGGCAAGACGACGTTCTGGTTCTTCATCATCGGCTTCCATCTGACGTTCCTGATCCAGCACTTCCTCGGGCTGCTCGGCATGCCGCGCCGGATCTTCACGTATCTGGACGGTCTCGGATTCAACGAGATGAACCTGATCAGCACGATCGGCGCGATGCTCATGGGCGTCGGGGTCATCTGCTTCGTGATCAACATCATCGTCACGTCGGCGAAGCCGAAACATGCGACGAACGACCCGTGGGAAGACGGACGGACGCTGGAATGGGCGATCGCGTCGCCGGCGCCGGAGTACAACTTCGCGCAGCTTCCGCTCATCCGCGGGTATGACGCTTACTGGAAGGAGAAGCGGGAAGGCAACAAGGAGATGCAGCCGGCCGAGCCGCTCGGCCCGATCCATATGCCGTCTCCGTCGATCCTGCCGTTCATCATGTCGGTCGGCCTGTTCATTGCCGGTCTCGGGTTCATCTTCCATCAGTATGTCGTATCCGGCATCGGACTCGCCATTACGCTGATCTGCATGTTCCTGCGTTCGGTCATCGAGGACCACGGCTACCATATCGAACCGGATGAAATTCACGCCAAGGGGGTTTAAAGCATGAGCGGACATTCGCACGCAGACGGCGTTCTGCCTCACGAGCCGGAGAAGGCGACGCTGGAAGGCCGCAACAAGGTGCTCGGCTTCTGGCTCTTCCTTGGCGGTGAAACGGTGCTGTTCGGCACGCTGTTCTCGGCGTTCATCGCCCTGCGCGATCAAGTGAACGGCGGGCCGACGGCGCATGAGCTGTTCTCGCTTACGGTCGTCGCGATCGCGACGCTGGTTCTGCTCACTTCGAGCCTGACGAGCGTATTCGCCATCCAGGCGATGCACCGCAACAAGCCGAAGGAGATGGTGAACTGGCTGGTTGTCACGATCCTGCTCGGCCTCGTGTTCCTCGGGCTCGAAATCTTCGAGTTCGTCGAATATGCGCATGAAGGCCACACGTTCGCGGCCAGCGCCTTCAGCACCTCGTTCTACTCGCTGGTCGGCTTCCACGGCGGCCACGTGGCGTTCGGCGTTCTCTGGATTTCGCTCTTGATCTGGCAAGTGCTGAGACGCGGACTCACCGTCGTCACGGCGCCGAAGATCTACATCGCCGGTATGTACTGGCACTTCATTGACGTCGTGTGGGTATTCATCTTTACCGTCGTCTATCTGATGGGTAAGGTGGGATGAGCAAATGACAGCTGAACACGCAGCTTCCGTCGAGCAGCCGAAGAAGCGCGTCAAGCACGAAGGTCCGAAAAAGCATATCATCGCCTACGTTTTCTCGCTGATCCTGACGATTCTCGCGTTCGCGACGGTCATTACGGGCGATGTGAGCGTCAACTTCGTTTACGTCATGCTGGTGCTGATGGCGGGCGTACAGGTGTTCATTCAGATGGCGTTCTGGATGCACATGAAAGACCGCGGGCATCTGTTCCCGATTATCGGGATCTTGAGCGGAGTCACCGTCGTGTTCACGATGATCATCATGGCCGTCTACTGGGCATGGTGGTAATGCGGCATAGGGAAGAGGCGCGTCTTGACGGATCGCCTCTTCTTCTTTTTCGAAATGGAGGTGCGGATTGCCGATGATGCCGGATCTGTCCTATTTCACCTTCGAAGAGCTGTGGAGTCCGTTCTTCTTTTTCGGGACGGCGCTCACCGCAATCGGTTATCTGTACTGGATCGGACCGTGGCGGGAGAAACATCTGCCCGATGAACCGGCGGTGCCCGCGCCGCGCCGGTACCTTGCGCTGCTCGGATTCGCGCTGTTCTATCTGGCACAGGGCGGGCCGCTGGAACTGCTAGGCCATCTGAATTTCATGTTCCATATGATCAACATGTCGCTGTCCTATCTGATCGTGCCGCCGCTCATTCTGCTCGGCACACCGGCGTTCGTCTGGCGCCGGCTGTTCGGCGCGGCGTTCTGGCCGAGGCTCGGATGGCTGACGAATCCGGTTCTCGCGCTGCTGCTCTTCAACGGCCTGTTTTCGCTCTATCATGTTCCGGCCGTGCACGACTACGTCATGACGCATTACGCGATCCATACCGTCTACTATGCCGTCCTGCTCGTTGCGGCGTTCCTCATGTGGTGGCATGTGACGAGTCCGGTTCCCGAATGGAACCGGCTGACCGATCTGCGCAAGATGGGCTACATCTTCGCGAACGGCCTTCTGCTCACGCCGGCGTGCGCCCTCATCATCTTCGCCGGGGAGCCGCTCTACGGCGTCTACACGGACCCGGCCATCTGGGCCGCCGCCATGGGATACTGCGTCAGCGGCAGCGGGGAGGCGCTGCTCGAACTGGTCGCCGGCCCGTCCGCGTTCAGCATGCTTGGTCCGTTCGAAGACCAGCAGTCCGGCGGGATCATCATGAAGCTCGTGCAGGAAGTGATGTACGGTTCCATCCTGGCCTATGTGTTTTACCAATGGTACCGGAAGGAGCGCGATGCGGAAGACGGAGCGCCCGCGTCTCCGGCCGGAAGCGCGGGAAACCATCCATAATCTTCGGGCGACCCAAGCCCTGCAACCGGCTGGCCCCGGTTGGCGGGGCTTTTTTGCGTATCAGACAGGTTTGGAAATTTATTGCGAAAAGGGATTGACAGATGCTGTGTATACCGTTTATAGTGTGTATTAGGATATACACAGTATAACCGGAAACGGAGAAGGAGGTCGAAGCCGCTGGGCATGTGGCAAGGCGCATGGCGGATTGCAAAATATGAGTTCAACCTCGCATGGCGGGGATATCTGGTGACGATCCTGGTGCTTGCTTATACTTCGTTTTTCACTTCTGTTCTGCTGTACGCCCATTTGAGCAGTGAGATATCCCCTTTGTCGGCATGGGGCCTTGATCTCGGCTATTTCTGCATGCTGCCGCTCTTCGGGTTCCTGATGGACCAGACGACGTTTCGCTATCGGCGGGAAGACACCTATTCGCGGAAGCTGGCGGAATGGCATACGATGCCGATCGGCGTCGGACAGATCATCGCAGGCCGATTGATGCTGCTCATCCTCGTGTTCATCGCCGACTGGCTGCTGTACTTCGGCGTCCAGTACGCGGCATTCGAAGAACTGCGCGAACTTCTGAATCCTGCGGAATACGTCATCTACGCCCTGACATGGTTCGGGTACGGCGTCATCGCCTCAACCCTGATGGTGTTCATGGAGCTCGGATTTTCCGGACGCGTCTATTTCGGCTTCTGCTTCATCTTCGTGTTCTTCATGCTAATGGTCACCCTGCTTCTGACGGTAAACGGCAAGAGCGCGGTGATGCTGACCCTCGAGGAGGCGGCCGGGGGACACTGGGAAATCGCCGCAATCTCGGTGGCGGCCGCGGCCATGGCGGCCGGCGGATTCGGCGCGCTGCTGCACCGCCGGATCAACAGGCGGAGTTTCTGGATTTGAAGGGCGGTGAGCCGCGATGTGGATGTCGATCCAACTGAACGAATACAGCGCCGAACCGCTCTACCATCAGATTGAAGTGCAGCTTCGGGCGCTTATCGTAAGCGGCCAACTGGGCGAAGGCACGCTGCTGCCCTCCATCCGCGAGATGGCGCAGCATCTGAAATGCAGCGTCATTACGATCCGGCGCGTCTATCAGGATCTCGAAGCGGCCGGCCTGCTCGTCACCCGCCAGGGTACGGGCACGTTCGTCGCGAAGGTCGATCCGGAGGAGCGAAGCCGGCACCGGCTGGAAGCGGTCGTCGCGGCGATGCGCGAAGCGGTGGAGGCGGGGCTGCGGGTGCAATGCAGCGACGAAGAGATGCGGGAGCTGTTCGAGACCGTGCTGCGCGAGGCGAAAGCGAATCGCTCGCCGCCGTCGGATAGCGGACATTCGGGCAGCGGGAAGGAGGACGAAGAATGAACGGGTACGGTGGACCGGCCATCCGCATGGCGGGTGTGAAGCTTGCGACATCGCATTTTCAGCTCGGACCGCTTCACCTGGAAGTGCCGGCGGGCTATGTGACGGCGATCGTCGGACCGAACGGCACCGGCAAGAGCACGACATTCCGCCTTATGCTCGACCTGACGAAGCCGGACGAAGGCGACATCGAGGTGCTCGGCCGGAAGATGGGCGGCGGCAAGCAGCCCGAGCTGCTGAGGCGCATCGGCTATCTGCCCGAGGAGCCGTACCGCCACGACAACGTGCTGCGGGGCATGGACAAGGCGGAATTCCACAAAGCATGGTATCCCGATTGGGACGTCAATCATTACCGGGAACTGCTCAGGCTGTTCGAAGTCGACCACTCGCTCCGGCTGGGCAAAATGTCGAAGGGCATGCGGCGAAAATTCGATCTTGCGCTTACGCTCTCCCATCATCCGGACCTGCTGCTGCTCGACGAGCCTTCGTCCGGGCTCGATCCGCTCTCCTGGCGCGCGATGATCGACCTGCTGCACCGGTACATGGAGCCCGGGGACCGCACGATCCTGATCGCGTCGCATGTCGTGGAAGAAGTGAAGCGTCTCGCCGATTTCATCGTGTTCATGCTGAACGGAAGAGTGCTCGGCATGTATGAAAAAGACGAGCTGCTGACCGGTTGGCATCAGTTCTACTTCCCGGGCGCATTTGAGGAGTGGCGCGGCGTGTTGTCCGGCATGCCGGGGCTGGCCGGTCTGGAGGACGCCGGAGGCGTCGTCCGCGCGGTGACGAGCTCGGCGCGGGAAGCGGAAAGCTGGCTCGTTGCGAGGGAGCTCGCGCCGGCCGGGCGGAAGTCGATGGAACTGGACGATATTCTCGCCGTTCTGGTGGAACGGGAGAAGCTGCACAGGCGACAAGGAACGAAAGGAGTCATGCAATGAGTACGCTGCAAGTCGATCATATCGTGAAGCAATTCGGCGACAAAACGGCCGTGAACGGCATCAGCTTCAAGGCCGAAGCGGGCGAAATCTACGGCCTGCTCGGCGCGAACGGCGCGGGCAAGACGACGACGATGCGGATGGTGCTCGGCCTCATCATGCCGGACAGCGGCAGCATCCTGTACCACGGCAAGCCGTACAGCCGCGAGCAGCTTCGCGACCTCGGCTATCTGCCGGAGGAGCGGGGCCTCTATCCGAAGGTGAAAGTGAGCGACCAGGTCATCTACCTGGCGAGACTCCGGGGCGTGTCCGCGAAGGAAGCGGACCGGCGGCTCAAACAATGGCTCGAACGGTTCAACGTTCCGGAATACTACGAGAAGAAAGTCGAAGAGTTGTCCAAAGGCAACCAGCAGAAGATCCAGTTCATCTCCGCCGTCATTCACGATCCGTCCATCCTCGTGCTGGATGAAGCGTTCAGCGGCCTCGACCCGGTCAACGTCGAGCTGCTGAAGGCGGCGGTGAAAGATCTGCGCGACGCGGGCAAGACGATCCTGTTCTCGACGCACCGGATGGAGCATGTGGAGGAGCTGTGCCGGAACATTACGATTTTGCACCGGTCGAACATCGTGCTGCAGGGAAGCATCCGCGAGATCAAGAAACGGTTCCCTCGCGAGCGGGTGATCGTCCGACTGGAAGACGACCGCAAGATCGACGGTCTGGAGACGATCGCAGGCGTCCGGAGCGCCGCGAAGCGGGAGTCGGGATACGAAGTGTTGATCGACCGGACCGACGCCGCGCAGGCGATTCTCGATCACGCGCGAAAGCAGGGAGATGTCGTGCGGTTCGAGCTGCTGGAACCGACGCTGAATGAAATCTTTATCCGATCGGTGGGTGAGGACATTGAATAATCTGTTGACGGTCATGTCTTTCAGCCTGCGCAACAAGCTGCGGACGAAAAGCTTCATCGTGACGACGATCATCATCGCCGTCATCCTGAGCATCGTGGTCAATCTGCCTTACATCATTACCAAATTCTCGAATGACGACGAGCCGGACCGCATCGGCTTCGTGGAGAATGACGCGCCCGCCGTGACGGAGAGGCTCAAGGCGTTCTACGCGAGCCGGGAGAAGCCGGACATCGAGCTGGTCGGCTATCCGGACGCCGGTTCGGCCGAAGCGAACGAAGCCGCGATGAAGGATCGGGTGAAGAACAAGGAGATCAAAGGCTATCTCGACTTCGAAACGGAAGGCTTGACGTTCCCGGCTGTCACCTACAAGTCGGAGAAATTGATGGATACGGGCAAGACGTCCTCCCTGTCGGGCGCGCTGCAGGCGATCAAGGCCGACATCATTCTGTCCGGCGCGAATCTGACGGATGAGCAGCGCGCGGCGCTGGCGCAGCCGGTGCAGATCGAAGCGGTGCAGATCACGACGGTCGAAGGCACGGGCTCGATCGGCGAGAAAGGCAAGACGGTCGAAGAACAGGCGTTGGCGTACGGTCTGGTCTATGCGCTCATCGTCGTGCTGTTCATGGGCATCATGATCACCGGCCAACTCATCGCGACGGAGGTTACCGCCGAGAAAAGCTCGCGCGTCATGGAAATTCTCGTGACGAGCGTGGCGCCGCTGACGCAAATGTTCGGCAAGATCATCGGCATGTTCCTGGTCGGATTGCTGCAAATCGGCGTCTATATCGCCGTGTTCATCATCAACGTCATGCTGCCGCACAATCAGGAGATGCTGCAAGATCTGCACATCGATCTGTCCAGCGTGGATCCGATGCTGATCGTCTATGCCGTCATCTTCTATCTGACGGGGTACTTCCTCTATGCGACGCTTTACGCCGCGGTCGGTTCGATCGTAAGCCGCACGGAGGAGCTCGGCCAGGCGGTCATGCCGCTCACCATGCTGTCGCTCGCCGCCTTCTATGTCGGCATCTTCGGCGCGTCGCAGCCGTACGCGAGCTTCGTGGAAATCACGTCGTTCATCCCGTTCTTCACGCCGTTCGTCATGTTCCTCAGGATCGGACTCGCCGATCCCGCCCTGTGGGAAGTGCTGCTGTCGTTGGGGATCCTGCTCGCGACGATTCTGGCGCTCGGCTGGCTGTCGGCGAAAATTTACCGCACCGGCGTGCTGATGTACGGCAAACGTCCGACCATCAAGGAGCTCGCCAAAGCGATGAAGGCGTACAAAGTGTGACGCAAAAGGCCGAACCCTTCGGGGTCCGGCCGTTTCACGTTTTGTCATGGATCTCGTGTTTTTGTTATCCGCCGCTTCCGGGCAAGCCGTTATAATGGAATCGCGGGCGCAAGATGTCAGTACACGAATCCGCCGAACAGGAAGCGGTATTCCCAGTGGGTGCCCGCGATGCTGTCTACCCGGACGCCGCCGGATTTCTCGGAATAGGTGTGCAGCACTTTGCCGTCGCCGAGATAGATGCCGACATGGGTGATGCGGGCGCCGGCCTTGTCGACGTTCGCGTAGTCCGACGCCTTGCTTCCCTGATACGACATGAAGAACATCAGGTCGCCGCGGCTCAAGGCGCGCCAGTCGTTGTTCGTCTTGCCGATTTCCTTCACATAAGCGCCCTGGCTGCGCGAATCGCCGGGCAGGCGGAGTCCGATGCCGTCCAGGTATGCCTGGCGGACGAAGTCCGAGCAGTCGAACGTGCTCGTGTCATTCCTGCTCGAGCCGAACTCGTACGGTGTGCCGAGATACTTCATGCCGGCGCTGACGGCCCGTTCGGCCGCGTCGGCGCGGTCCAGCTTCTTGTAGGGCTCGACGTAGCTGGTCGAGATATATTTGGCGCTCGTGCTGACATAGCCGTAGACGCCTTTTGCGTCCTGCACGTAATACCAATAATCGTTGTGCTTGTTCACGACGGTCAATTTCTCGCCCGCGTACATGTAGCGGATCCGTTCCGCGGACGTGCTCGGGCCTGTCCGGAACGAGACCGTGCCGACAATCACCGCGTTCGGTTCAGACCGGTATGTAGGCTCATCCGGCTTGTTGATCAGGTCTTTGTCCGACTCGTCGGGATCGGCCGGCGCGGTAGACGGGTCCGCGGGCGCTCCGGCCGGCGGCTTGAACGAGGTGCGAATATATTTCGGATCCGCGCTGGCATAGCCGATGACGTTGTTCCGGTCGGCTACGCGGTACCAGTTCTTGCTGACCTGTTCGAGAATCCAGACCGGCTCGCCCTTCTTCAGCATCCGGATGACGACCGAATCGGTGGACGGCGCGGTGCGCAGATTGACGCCGTAGATCACTTCGCCGTTCGGAGCGGGAGACACGGTGACGGTCTTGATCGCGACATATTTGTCCAGGGAAGACACATATCCGACCGTGCCGGACGAATCGCGGACTTTCAGCCAGTAGGTGTTCGTCTTCTCGATCAATTCAAGCACTTCGCCTTTGCGAAGGTAGCGGATCCGTTCGCCTGATGTGGATGGACTCGTGCGGAAATTGACGGTATCGATGACGTGGACTTGCTCCACGGTGTAGGAATAGGCGAAGACCGCGAGCGGCATCGAAGCCAGCGCGATGCATGCGGCGAGCGCCGCAACGAGCAGGTTCTTACGCATGTTGAACCTCCGTCAACAGGATGATTTTGCCGCGGCAAGACAATCTTAGCATAGCTGAATTTGCCATACGCGTTGTAAAACTTGCCAGTTACATTTCGTATACAGCCGAAAATTGGTAAACTTTTCGCTGGATTTCGGAGACGGATAGTTCCTTGTTCGCATGCGCGAGGCGCGGTGTGCGGCGCACGATAGGACAACTGAAACAACGGACGCGGGCGGGCGGAGCCGAGACGGAACGGACGCGCAAGTGGAAAATAAGCCCAAAGGCATGGTCCGAAACCTGGCCGCGAATGCGACGGGAAGGCGTTCGTGCGGTATTTTGGAGCATGGAAATGATACGGGAAGGAGCATTGCGGGATGAGCGGGATGCGCGGAACGGCTGGATGGATTTTGAGCCTGATGCTGATCATCGGACTTGCGGCAGGGTGCGCGGAAGGCGGGAACGATGCGGGACGCGCGCCGGAGATGGCCGATGCGGCAGCCGGCGATTCCGGAGGAGGCGTGGCTGCCGGAGCGGACACCGTCGGCGGAGGCGAGTTCGCCGGAGCGGACGCGGGCGGCGGCGGTCCGTCGTACGCCGGGGAGTTGGATTTTGACGGCGAGGATATCAAGGTCGATCAGGTCGGCTACTTGCCGGACGCGCCCAAGATCGCGGTGCTGGAGGGCGACACGGAAGCCGACCGGTTCCTCGTCGTCGACGCGGAGACGAAGGCGGTCGTCTTCGAAGGGGCGATCGGCCGGGCCGACATTGACACGAACTCGGGCGAGCGGGTGCGGCATCTCGATTTCAGCGCTCTGACGGACGAAGGCGAGTATGCCGTCGTCGTGCCCGGGGCCGGGTCTTCGATGAAGTTCCGCGTCGCGCGAAACGTCTACTACGCGCCGTTCTTCGACGCGCTGCGCTCCTATACGCTCGGCCGCGCCGGCCTGGCGATCGACGATCCGGTCACCGGGCTGAAGCACGCGGCCGGACATACGCAGGACGCCGGGGCGCGGCTCGACATCGACCATCCGCACGCGCCGGCGGGCGCGAAGATCGACGTCAGCGGCGGATGGTACGACGCGGGCGACTTCGGCAAGTACGTGACGCCAGGCGCGGTGACGGCCGCGCAACTCATGCTCGCGTATGAGCTTCATCCGGAGAAATTCGGCGAGGGGCAGCTCAAGTTCCCGGCCGGATTCGAAAGCGATGTGCCCGGGCTGCCGGACGTGCTGGCGGAAGTGAAGTACGAGCTGGATTGGCTGCTCAAGATGCAGCGGCCCGACGGCGCCGTCTACCACAAGGTGTCGGGTCTCGCATGGCCCGGCATGATCCGGCCGGAAGACGACACGCAGCCGCGCTACGTCTTCGGCATGACGACCTACGGCACCGGCATGTTCGCCGGCGCGATGGCGATGGCCGCGCGCGTCTACGAGCCGTTCGACGCCGAATACGCCGCGCGGCTGCTGGAGGCGGCCGAGCGGGCCTTCCGGTTCCTTGAGGCAAATCCGGAACCGGTCGTCGTAAAGAGCGAGCGCCAGGACAACGGCTCGGGCGGCTACGACAAGACCGGCGACCAGGACGACCGGTTCTGGGCCGCGGCCGAGCTCTTGAAGACGACCGGCGATCCGCGGTATGCGGCGTACATCGGCGGGAAGCTCGGCCATCAGCTTCAACGCGATCCGGTTATCATCGGCTGGGGGTCGCCGCTCGCGCTCGGCCAGTTCGCCTGCGCCACGGCGGAGGCGGGCGATCCGGCCGTCAAGGCGTCGCTCCGGCAGAAACTGGTGAAGGCCGCCGACGACATCGTCGAACGCATCGGACGTGACGGATACCGGTATGCGCTGTCGCCGAACGAGTACACGTGGGCGTCGGCCAAGAACGGCTTGGCGAAGGCGCAGCTCCTCATGCTGGCGAGCGAGCTGGAGCCGAAGGAGGCGTACCTGCACGGCGCGCTCGACCAGCTCCACTATACGCTCGGACGCAACGCGCTCGGCACGACGTACCTGACCGGCTCGGGGACGGAAATGCCCAATTATCCGCACAGCCGGATGATCATCGGAACGGGTACGTACATTCCGGGGCTGCTCGTCGGCGGACCGAACAAGTTCGGCGGCGACCCGGAGCTGGACCGGCTGCTGGAGCGGGAATCTCCGCCTCCGGCCAAGGCGTACCTGGATTCGAACGGATCGTGGGCGACGAACGAATACGCGATCGACTACAACGCGCCGCTCGTCTTCGTGCTGACGTACTTTGCGGAACCTTGAGTCGGCATTTGAAGGGCCGGTCAGGTGCAGAACCTGCCGGCCTTTCGGCGTTGCCGGGCGGCGTCATTCCCGGGGCGGTCCGGCCGACGCGCCCGCGACCGGCACGGTCGCCAGCCGGATATGCTCGGTCGGCCGATCCGGCTGCTCCATCCGCAGGCTGAGCTGTTCGAACGCGCGGGAACCGACGCGCACCGCGTCGATCCGGACGGTCGCAAGGCTCAGGCCGTCCGGCAGCGGATCGGTGTCCGTCTCGATCGAATCGAAGCCGGTGACGGACAGGTCCCGGGGGACGGCGAGCCCGATCCGGCCGAGCGCCTGAACCGTCCGGATGGCGACGACATCGTTCGCGCAGACGAAGGCGGTCGGAAGCTGCGGCATGGCCGCGAGCGCCCCGGCGACTTCCGCGCCGTCGAAATAATGGCGCGGCCGCGGCGCCACGGCGCAGCAGGCGGGGTCGACGGCGAGGCCGGCGTCCATCATCGCCCGCCGGAAGCCGTTCCACCGCTCCTTGAACGACAGGCAGTCTTCGATGTCGCCGATGAAGCCGATGCGGCGGTGGCCGAGCGCGATGAGACGCGCGGTCAGATCGCAGACGCTCTGCTCGCTCTCCATCAGCACCGTATCGAAAAGGGCGTCTTCGGCGCGCGCCGCGCTGTCGTGGTCGATCAGCACGGCCGGCAAGCCCAGCTCGGCGACGGCGCGCACGTAGGCCAGCCGGTTGATGCCGGCCATGATGACGCCGTCCACATGCGCCTCCGTAAGCGAGCGGGGCAGGCTCGGCGACTCCAGATCTTCCGGCGGGACGAAATGAAGCACCATGTTCCAGCCGCGGCGCCGCGTCGATTCCTCGATGCCCTGCAGCAGCTCCACCCAATAGCCTTTGCTGCCCGAACGGGCGAGGCTTGACCGCACCAGGCAGGCGATCGTGCGCATGGCCGCGCCGGCTGTCCCGTTCCGATCCTCCAGGTCCGCCGGCGAGGCCGGCCGGTAATGCTTGTAGTGAAGCTGCGCGGCCATGTCCAGCACCCGCTGCCGCGTGGCGGGCGGCACGGTCGGATGGCCGTTCAGCGCCTTCGAGACGGTCGTGCGCGACAGCCCGAGCATCCGGGCGATGTCGCTTGTGGTCGCCTTTCGTTTCATGGACCCCGATTTCACCTGCCAGTCGTTCGCGAATGATTTGTCAACAGGACAAATTATTTAGTTCAATTTGTTAAAAATATAGCACAAGAATTCGTGAAGCTCCAGTTATAGTCGAAAAATACCGCCGAAAAGTTAACAAAATGAACAAAAACCGCTCGACATTCCATTTACCCGTTTAACAAGCCCATGTATAATGGGTGTGAACATCAGCAGAATCAGATCCGCCGGGAGGAAACAATGAACGCGGTTCAACGATTGACAAGCAACTGGCAGTTCCGGGGTGTCGGCGACGAGGAATGGCTGCCGGCCGTCGTGCCGGGCTGCGTCCACACCGATCTGCTCGCAAACGGCAAGATTCCGGACCCTTTCCACGGGACGAACGAGCGCGATCTGCAATGGATTGACAAGCAGGATTGGGAGTATGAGACGACGTTCGACGTGTCCGCCGAAGTTCTCGGCGAGTCCAGGGTCGACCTCGTGTTCGACGGGCTCGACACTTACGCCGACGTGACGCTGAACGGCGAGCGCGTGCTGTCCGCGGACAACATGTTCCGCACATGGCGCGTCGAAGTGAAGCGGCTGCTCAAGGCCGCGGGCAACCGGCTGCACATCCGGTTCCGTTCCCCGATCCGCGAGGATCTGCCGAAGCTGGAGAAGCTCGGCTATCCGCTGCCGGCGGCGAACGACCAGTCGGAGAACGGCGGGCTCGGCGACAAGAAAGTGAGCGTCTTCGCCCGGAAGGCGCCGTACCACTACGGCTGGGACTGGGGTCCGCGTTTCGTGACGAGCGGCATCTGGCGCGAAGTCCGGTTCGAAGCGTGGTCCGGCGTGCGCATCGCCGACCTGTTCATCCGCCAGCGCAGCGTAACGGCGGCCGAGGCGAAGCTGACCGCCGTCGTCGAAGTCGAAGCCGAAGGCGCATGGAGCGGCACGCTCCGGCTGTCCGCGGACGGCCGCGTCTGGGAGCGGGAAGTGTCGCTGGCGGCCGGCTTGCAGACGGTCGAACTGGACGCGGGTCTCGAGCAGCCGAGGCTGTGGTGGAGCCGCGGGCTCGGCGGGCAGCATCTGTACACGTTCCGCGCGGAGCTGCTGGCGTCCGGCCGGCAGGCGGCGGCGCGGCAGGCGCGGACCGGACTCCGCTCGATCCGGCTCGTGCGCGAGAAGGACGAATGGGGGACGTCGTTTTATTTTGAACTGAACGGGGTGCCGGTGTTTGCGAAGGGCGCGAACCACATTCCGCTCGACAGCTTCGTCACGCGGGTGACGCGCGAGCGCTACGAGCACGAGATCGCGTCCGCCGCGCTGTCGAACATGAACATGCTGCGCGTCTGGGGCGGCGGCATCTACGAGGACGATGCGTTCTACGAACTGTGCGACGAATACGGCATCCTCGTCTGGCAGGACTTCATGTTCGCTTGCAGCCTGTATCCGGGCGACGAGGCGTTCCTCGCGAACGTGCGCGCCGAAGCGGAGCAGAACGTGAAGCGGCTGCGCAACCATCCGTCCATCGCCCTCTGGTGCGGCAACAACGAGATCGACACCGCCTGGTCGCACTACCTCGAGGACGCGGGATGGGGCTGGAAGAAGAACTACTCGCCTGAGCTCAGGGAAAAATTGTGGGCGGATTACGAGGCGCTTTTCCACGAACTGCTCCCGGAAGTCGTCGGCAGACTGGCGCCGGAGGCGGACTACTGGCCGTCCTCGCCGATGCAGGCGCTGACGCGCGACGCGAACCAGCACGCCGGCAAGCGGACGTCGTCAGGCGACATCCACTATTGGGGCGTCTGGCATGAAGCGGAGCCGTTCGAACGGTATACGCTCAACCTCGGCCGGTTCATGAGCGAATACGGATTCCAGTCGTTCCCGGAAGCGCGCACGGTCCGCTCCTACGCGGGGGAGCGCGAGATGGAGCTGCTCTCCGACGTCATGCTCAGCCACCAGCGGCATCCGTCCGGCAACAAGCTGATCAAGCGGTATCAGAGCATGTATCTGCCGGAGCCGAAGGATTTCGTCTCGTTCCTGTCCGTCAGCCAGGTGTTGCAGGGCGAAGCGATGAAATACGCGATCGAAGCGCACCGCCGACGCAAGCCGTTCTGCATGGGCACGCTGTACTGGCAGATGGACGACTGCTGGCCGGTCGCGTCGTGGGCGTCCATGGACTACTTCGGCCGCTGGAAAGCGATCCAATACTACGCGAAGCGAAGCATGAAGGACGTCATGGTGTCGATCGACGGCACGAAGGAAGGCGAAGTGGACATCCACATCGTCTCCGACGTGCCGGAGCCGATCGACGGCACGCTGCATGCGGCGCTGTATGATTTCGACGGCAAGCTGCTCAAGCGGTTCAGCGCGCCGGCGAAGGTGGAGGCGAATGCCGCGGCGGCCGTCTGGTCGTCCTCCGTGGATGGTCTGCTCGAGGGGGCGGACCCGAAGCGCACGGTGCTCAAGGCCGATCTGGCGGCGGGCGGCCGGGTGCTCGACAGCAAGCTGCACTACTTCGTCCCGGCCAAGGACATCAAGCTGTCGAAGGCGATGGTGACGATCCGGGAAGTGGCGGGTTCGAACGGCACGGCATTCACGCTCGAGACGGACACGCTCGCGAAACAGGTCGCGCTGTTCGCCGAAGCGGAAGGCGTCTTCAGCGACAACTGGTTCGACCTCATTCCGGGCATTCCGGTTACGGTTGAGTTTCTCGGCCGCGGCGCCGCCGGACGGGCGTTCGCGCCCGCCTCGCCGGGACGGATCACTGTCCAGTCGTTCGCGGACTGGATCGAACTGTAAAACGATTCTTTGCAAGGCCCCTTGCCAGGCAAGGGGCCTTGCCGTACACTGGACCCGAACCCACCGTGTGGAGAGGAGATGCTCGACGTGGCACAACCTTATGACCTTCCTTTGAGCGAGCTTGAGAAATACAAGCCCGCGCTTACGCGGCAGTCCGATTTTGACGCGTTCTGGGATCGGACGCTCCGCGAACTTGCGGAGACGCCGCTGTCGTATGAACTGACGCCCCGCGACTATCCGGCCCGGGGCGTACGCCTGTACAAGGTCGTCTATTCGGGTTTTCGCGGCGCGACCATTCAAGGCTGGCTGGCGATGCCCGAAGGCGAAGGCCCGTTCCCGGGGCTGATGCTGTACCACGGCTACAACTGGGCGATGGAAGGCCAGATCCACGAAACGGTAAACTGGGCCTTGCACGGCTATGCGGCATTTCTGATGCTGTGCCGCGGCCAGCAGGGCGAGAGCGCGGATAACACGGTCTATAGCCACGGCGCCCAGTCGGGGTGGATGTCGAAGGGCATCCTGTCCGAGGACGAGTATTACTACCGCGGCGTCTACATGGACGCGGTCCGGGCGCTTGAAGTGCTCGCATCGCTCGATCGGGTGGACCGCTCGCGCATCGGCGTGAGCGGCGGCAGCCAGGGCGGCGCGCTTACGCTGGCCGCGGCGGCGCTGTCGGACATTCCGGTCGTCGCGACCGCGGATCATCCGTACCTGGCGCATTTCGAGCGGGCGATTGACATTACGCCGAGCGGGCCGTATCTGGAGCTGAACGAATTTTTCCGCCGCAACGGCGATCCGGAGATCGAAACCAGGGCGAAGCGGACGCTGTCCTACTTCGACGTCATGAACCTGGCGCCGCACGTCAAGTGCCGGACCTGGATATCGATCGGCCTCGTCGACACGATCACGCCGCCGTCCACGGTGTTCGCGGCGTACAACCATCTGAACTGCGAGAAATCGATCTCCGTGTTCCGCTACTTCGGCCACGAATTTATTCCGCGCGCGCACGAGCAGCGGCTGCGGCTGCTGCTGGAAACGCTCAAGCCGTAAGCGAGTTGCGGGCGCTCCGGCCGTAAGCGGCAGGGTGGTGATCCGGCCGCAAGCGGCAGGGTGGTGATCCGGCCGCAAGCGGTGGGCAGGGGCCCGGCCGTGAGCGGTGCGGTTGTGCCGCGCGCTGCTCCCAGCGTGCGGCTCGCCGCATGCCGGCGGTCAACCCACAAGCCGGCGGTCAACCCACATGCCGGCGCGGGAAGAAGCCTTTCGTCCGTCGGGCGGAAGGCTTTTTTTTGCCCGCTCCGGGCCTTTCGCCACCGAAAACCGCGCGCGGCGACGGACGGCGGCCGACCGAAGCGCCGCCAAGGTCCGTGATTTTCCTCCATTCGGCTGTCTAAATGACGGCACAAGCCGTTTTACCTGGGTATTTCGCTTTTTCCGGAATTTGACGCGTGTTCGCCCCGGGCCTACACTTGGTCTAACGCACTTATGGACCCGGAAGGAGACGCATTTATTTTGAAAACAGCCGTTGGTACCCGCGCGGCCGTACAGACCGCGACGATCTACTCGATCCTGTTCGCCGTCAGCGCGATCCACATGCTCAACGACTCGATGCAGACGGTCGTGACGGCGCTGTTCCCCGTGCTGCGCGATTCGCTGTCGCTCACCTTGTCGCAAATCGGCTGGCTCAGCTTCGCCCTCAACATGACCTCATCCGTCATGCAGCCCGTGGTCGGCCTTTATTCCGACCGGCATCCGACGCCCGGCATGCTGCCCGTCGGCATGGCGATGAGCCTGCTCGGCATCGCCGGGCTGGCGTTCGCGCCGAATTACGGGATGCTGCTCGTCGCGACGATCCTGATCGGGATCGGTTCGGCCGTCTTTCACCCGGAAGGATCGCGGATCGTCTATTTCGCCGCGGGCGAGCGGCGCAGCTTCGCCCAGTCGATCTACCAGGTGGGCGGCAATTCCGGCTCGATGCTGGCCCCGCTCATGACGATCGCGATCTTCATTCCGCTCGGACAGCGCGGCGCGGCCTGGGGCATGCTGCTCGCCGGAGCGGCCATTGCCGTCGCGCTGTACGTCGTGCCGTGGTACCGCGCCCAGCTTGCCGCTTACGGCGCGCCGGTGAAGCGGAGAAGCAAGGCCGCGGGCGGCGCGTCTCTCCGGAACGGGCTGTCCGGCGGGGTGGTCGCTTTCGCGCTGACGCTGCTCGTGCTGATCGTGTTCGCGCGTTCGTGGTACGCCGCGGGCATCAACAACTTCTACCCGTTCTATCTGGAAGACAAATTCGGGGTTTCGAAGCAGACCGCCCAGCTTGCGTTGTTCCTTTATCTGGGGGCCGGCGTGGCGGGCACGTTCTTCGGAGGCATCTGGGGCGACCGGTTCGGCCGGAAGAACATGATCGTCTTCTCGATCGTCGGCTCGGTGCCGTTCGCGCTGGCGTTGCCGCATCTGCCGCTCGGGGCGATTTTCCCGGTCGTCGCGGTGCTCGGCTTCATCATAATGTCCGGTTTTTCCGTCAGCGTCGTCTACGCGCAGGAGCTCATGCCGCGCAACGTCGGCATGGCGTCCGGGCTGATCGTCGGCCTCGCGTTCGGCATGGGGGCGCTCGGCGCCGTCGTGCTCGGCGAATGGATGAGCGCGATCGGGGAAAATCCGATTCCGGTCATCGACGCGGTCAGCTACCTGCCGCTGATCGGACTGCTCGCGTTCCTGCTGCCGAAAGACCGCCGGGGTTGAGGCCGCGCGTAGCCGCGTAATAAACGAAGTTTTTTCCTCTAACTCGGCCAAAAGGACGACCGGGCCGCAAATAGAGGAATTTTTTTCTTCTATCTCCGCCAAAACGGCCGCTTCACCCCGAAATTGCCGCAACAGACGAAATTTTTTCGCTTATTTCGGGGCCAAGACCTTGTTTCGACAAAACAGAAGAAAAATTTTCGCTTATACCAACCGGACGGGGGGCAGGGAGGTGCACGGGCGGCCAAGACAGACTTTCCGCATGTCTGTCAGGCCATCAATTGCTCCCACTCCGCGAACGCGGACTCGAGCGCGGCCCGTTTCCCGTCAAGCTGCCGCTGCTTCTCCTGCACGAGTGTGTAGTCCAGATACACGGCCGGGTCGGCCAGCTCCGCTTCGACGGCCGCGATCTCCGCCTCCAGCGCCTCGATCTCCGCTTCCAACTGCTCGATCCGCCGCTGGCGCTGGCGCTCCAGCCGCTTCGCCTGCTTCTCGGCTTCGTAGGACGCAGGTCGACTCACGCGGGTTGAGGGCGCCGGGCTGTCCGCGCCGCCGGAAGCTGCCGCCCCGCCGCCGCGGCCCGGGAAGGCTTCCGCCGATCCGCCTCCGATCCGCTCCGTCGCCCGCCCCGCTGTCCGTTCCGCCGCCCCGCCGCCGCGGCCCGGGAAGGCTTCCGCCGATCCGCCTCCGATCCGCTCCGTCGCCCGCCCCGCTGTCCGTTCCGCCGCCCCGCCGCCGCGGCCCGGGAAGGCTTCCGCCGATCCGCCTCCGATCCGCTCCGTCGCCCGCCTCGCTGCCCGTTCCGCCGTCTCGCCAATGAGCCGCAGCTCCTCCTGCTCGCGCTTTTTCTCCTGCATGTCGTCGTAGTTGCCCAGCCAGACCCGCACGCCGTCCGGCGTAAGCTCGATGATGCGCTCCGCCATCTTGTTCAGAAAATAACGGTCGTGCGAAATGAACAGCAGCGTCCCTTCGAAATCGACGAGCGCCGTTTCGAGCACTTCCTTGCTGTACAGGTCCAGATGGTTCGTCGGCTCGTCCAGGACAAGCACGTTCGCCCGCTCGAGCATCAGTTTCGCCAGCGCCACCCGCGCCTTCTCGCCGCCGCTCAGCGACGAGATTTTCTTCTGCACGTCGTCGCCGCTGAACAGGAAGTTGCCGAGCACGGTGCGGATGCGCACTTCCTCCAGATGGGGAAAAGCGTTCCACACTTCGTCGAGCACGGTGTTGTCGGGATGGAGCTGCGACTGTTCCTGATCGTAGTAGCCGATTTTCACGTTGGCGCCGAACCGGACCGTGCCCCCCTCCACCGGGATCCGGCCGAGCAGCGCCTTCAGCAGCGTCGACTTGCCGATGCCGTTCGGGCCGGCGATGGCGACGGTCTCGCCGCGCTGCAGCCGGAACGAAACGTTGCGAAACAGCGGACGGTCGCTGCCCTCGAACCGGACCGACAGGTTCCGCACGTCCAGCACGTCCGCGCCCGTCTGACGGTCGATCTCGAACGCGAACGACGCCCGCTTCACCTCCCCGGCCGGCCGCTCGAGCCGCTCCATGCGCTCGAGCATCTTGCGCCGGCTCTGCGCCCGTTTCGTCGTCGACGCGCGGACGATGTTGCGCCGGATGAAATCTTCCATCCGCGCGATCTCGTCCTGCTGTTTCTCGTACGCTTTGAGGGCGGACTCGTATTCGGCGGCCTTCAGGTCGATGTAGCGGCTGTAGTTGCCGGTATACCGCCTCGCGGCGTGCCGCTCGATCTCGATGATGCCGCCCGCCAGCGCATCGAGGAAATAGCGGTCGTGGGACACGGCGAGAATGGCGCCCGGATACCCGCGCAGGTAGTCTTCAAGCCAGGAAAGCGTCTCGATGTCGAGATGGTTCGTCGGCTCGTCCAGGATGAGCAGATCGGGCGCCTGCAGCAGGATGCGCGCCAGCGCGAGCCGCGTCTTCTGCCCGCCGCTGAGCGAAGCGATCGGCGTATCCGGCGGGTACTGGCCGAAGCCCATCCCGTGCAGGACGCTGCGGATCCGGGTGTCGATCCCGAACCCGCCGCGCTCGCGGAACGTATCGGACAGCGCCGCGTACCGGGCGAGCAGCTCTTCGTAGCGGCTTTCGTTCTCCATCTCGTTCGGATCGGAGATGCGGACTTCCATTTCCCGAAGCTCCCGCTCCATCTCCAGCACATCCGCGAACACGGCGCGCATTTCCGCTTCGATCGTCCGGTGGGACATCAGCCCGCTGTTCTGGGCCAGATAGCCGATCCGCATGCCCTTGCGCCTGCTGATCGTGCCGGCGTCCGGCGACAGCTCGCCGGCGATGATCGCGAGCAGCGTCGACTTGCCCGCGCCGTTCACGCCGACGATGCCGATCCGCTCGCGCTCCAGCACGTGAAACGAAATATTGGACAGCACCGGTGTGGCGCCGAAACTTTTCGAAATTCCCGATAGTTGCAGCAGCATGTCCATCCTCCGCAGCCTTCTCCCATGCAGGCCGTTCTCTGCGCCGCGGCCAACGCGGCCACACAGAACAGTGTACATGATTCCGGCGCGGAGCGGAACCTGCTGCCTCAAGGCCGCGGTCTACTGGTCCTTGTCGTGCAGCGTCAGCAAGTAGTGAATGAGCGCATCCTGCTCCCGGCGGGTGAAGCCGGTCGTCTCATCGACCCAATAGTCGTGGCCCGTTCCGTCGACGTTCGCATCGCGCAAGCCCTTGTCGGCGCGGTTCGCCTTGACGACCAGCTCGCGCAGCCGCTTGTCGACCAGCGCGCGCAGGCTTTCGGCCGGATCCGGCAAGATGCCGGCCTTGAACGTTCCGGGGATGCCGTACTGCCCCGGCTCGGGTCCGGCCGCGACGCCGCCGTCGTGCAGGTACGGAGCCGACCAGTACAGACCGTACAGGCTCGGCGTCTTGTAGCCGCCCGGCGAGCCGCCGTGCGCGAAAGCCAGCCTGATCTCGTCTTCGGACATGCCGTTCAGCGTGATCTTGTGCAGCTTCGGCTTTGCGGGCAGCGGCACGGGCGTGTCGTAATCGTACATGAGCGGCGGTCCCCAGAACGTCTCCGTCTTCCGGAACGACCGGGCGCGCGACGGGTTCGTGCCGATGACGTCGGCCGCGACGATCCGGTTGTTCGTCAGGTACGGGCCGGCGTGGCAGGTGATGCACCCCGCCCGGCGGAACACCGCTTCGCCCTCGGCCGCCATCGTCGCGTTCCGTTTCAGGTGCGAGCGCGGCGGCTTGAGCGTATTCTGATAGGCGGACACCGCCAGCGTATGCCGGTTGATCGGATGTCCGGGTTTGGACGACAGGACGCCCGAAGACGAAACGACGGACGAACGCGGATGCGCGGGCGACGGCACCGACTGGATGATGCCCGGCGAGTCCGGCGTCGGGTCGACGGCGGCGAATTGTTCGGACGGCTTGCCGCCCTTGGCCGGATCGTAGCGGTATTTGGACGATTGCGCCCGCTGCAGCAGGATGCCCATGTAGACTTCCTTGTCGAGCCCGAAAATCGGCTTGCTGAGCCCGACCTGCGCCAGCGCGTCCATGTTCTGCGCGTTCGGGACGCCGGAGAACACCATCAGCCCCTTGAACGGACCGGCGAACGCGGTGCCGTTCCAGTTGTACGGGTGGTCGCCGAGCGTGAACGAATCGGGAATCTGGACCGGGTTGTTCACCATGTCGATGCTGGTATCAATGGAACCCGGCGGCCATTTCATCAGCTCCTCGTCGACCAGCCGTTCGAGCTCGTCCGGATCGGGCAGCGGAATGCGCTTGCCTTCGCTGTCCGTTACCCAGCTTTTGGCCTGTTCCTTGAAGCGGATGAGCCCCCGGATCTGCTCCGTCGTCACGCCCGTGTGGGTGAAAAACGCGGCCGAATTGGTCGACATGGCGACGATGGCGCCGACGTTCAGATCGGTGTTCGGCGGGCCTTCGACGACTTTGCCGCTCTTCGGATCGTAGACGGCGTGGCAGGCAATGCAGCCGACGCCGACCCGGAGTTTGCCCTTGTCCAGCGAGACTTTCAGACCCAGCGGCACATACGAACCTTTCGCGACATCGAGTCCGGTGTCGATGAGGTCGCCCTTGCGGATCGTTTTTCCACCGACGACGGCGTCCTTCTCCGCTTTCACCCGCAGATTGGTCGTGCCCTCGCCTTTCAGCGCGGCCGCCGCCTCAAAGATGCCCTTCGCGGTGAGCGGACCGTCCAGCAGCCCCATGATATCCATGAGAAAATGCTCGTTGCCGAACGTCTCGCCGTAGAACGCCCGCCTGCCGAGCTCGAGCGTCTCTTCGTCCATCCGTTCCGGACCGTCCGCGGACTCGGCCGCGCGGATGGTCGACTCGTTCCGGTCCGGGTTCAGGATCTTGTCCCGCTCCGGTATGTAAATGTAAGTGGGATGCGTATACAGCAAGAGGGCGACAATGCCGATGCCTGCCGATGCAAGCAGGATGCCGGCCGCAAAACGTCTGGTTGTCCGCTTGTTTTTCCGGGCCATTCGCAGTCACCGCCTCAGCATTCCGGCTTGCGCCGCTCCGCGCGGCGCGGCCGGGAAAAGATAAGCATAGTATCACGCGCCGCGGCGATTTCATGCGCGCCGCGCCATTGGCGAATCGCGCGGCGGAATGGTAAACTGATGACAGGATTACCGCAACATGACGGGAAAGGCGGTTGTCATTCGTGAAATCCGGCAGCCGGCATGCCGGCAAGGCGGCGCTTCGGCGGGAGATGGCCGCGCGGCGGGACGGTCTTTCGGAATCCGAGCGGCTGCGGCTGTCCGAACGGGCGTGCCGCCATGCCGCCGCGTGGTTGCGGGAGCATGGGGCGGACGCATTCCTCGCCTACGCCTCGTTCCGCTCGGAGCTCGACACGCGGCCGCTGCTCGAATGGGGCTGGCATGGCGGACTGGCCGTTCTGCTGCCCGTCTGCGACACGGCGGAGCGGTCGCTCGAACTGTACCGGGTGCGGGGGTTCGATGAGCTCCGGCCGGGCGCATACGGCGTGCCGGAACCGGATCCGGCGCGCGCGGAGCGATGGCGGGACGATCGGGCGATCGGGGCCGTCTTCGTTCCGGGCCTCGCCTTCGCGCCGGACGGATGCAGGCTCGGTTACGGCGGCGGCTATTACGACCGGTTCGCCGCGCGGATGCGAGCCGGAGGCGGCGCGGCGCGATGGATGGGGCTCGCCTTCGGGCTGCAGATCGTGCCCGAGGTGCCGGCCGAACCGCACGATGTCCGGCTTGACGGCTATATTACGGAAGAAGGCGTTTATACGGTGCCGGCGCGGCAGGGAGGAAGTTCGGATGGCGGACGGGATGCTGACGCATTTCAATGAACAGGGACGGGCGCGGATGGTCGATGTGACGGACAAGGACGTGACGGCGCGTACGGCGGTCGCCGAGACGTCCGTCGCGATGCGGCCGGAGACGCTTGAGGCGATCCGCTCCGGCCGGGTCGGCAAAGGCGACGTGCTGGCCGTCGCGCAGGTGGCGGGCATCATGGCGGCGAAGCGGACGTCCGAATGGATTCCGATGTGCCACCCGCTGCCGCTTACCGGCATCGATATTCGATTCCGCGAAGACGGCGTCGATCGTCTGGTCATCGAAGCGACCGTGAAGACGACCGGCAAGACCGGCGTCGAGATGGAGGCGCTCACCGCGGTATCGGCGGCTGCGCTGACCGTATACGATATGTGCAAGGCGTTGCAGAAGGACATGGAGATCGGCCCGACGCGGCTCATCCGAAAGACGGGAGGCAAGAGCGGCGATTACGCAAGACCGGCCGAGAGGCGTGAGCATTCGCGGGGCTGACGGAAAAAAGCGGTTGTCGGTTTCGCGCTTGTCATCGGTTTTTGCTTGGCTGTCGTTTTTTTTCCTTGACGGGGAGGGGAAACGGATGCGTTGGAAGGTTGCGATTCTGACGGCGAGCGACAAGGGAGCCGCGGGAGAGCGGGAAGATACGAGCGCACAGGTGATCCGCGAATTGATGGAAGAAGAAATCGGCGGCGAGATCGTCGAATACCGCATCGTGCCGGACGACCAGGATGAGATTACGGCCGCGCTGATTGAAATGACCGAATATTACCGCCCGGATCTGATCGTGACGACGGGCGGCACCGGGCTCGGCCCGCGCGATGTGACGCCGGAAGCGACGGAGCGCGTCATCGAGCGGAAGGTGCCGGGCATCGCGGAGGCGATGCGGGCCGGGGCGATCTCCAGAACCCGCGCGGCGATGCTGTCGCGCGGCATCGCCGGCATCCGGGGCCGCACGCTGATCATCAATCTGCCGGGCAGCCCGAAGGGCGTGCAGGAGAGCCTGATGGCGATCATCGACCAACTGCCGCACGCGCTGGCGATTCTGTCCGGCCGGGAAACGGAACACGGCTGATCGGAGGCGGAGCATGAAGACGAGACTGCGCGAAGTGCCGGTGGAGGAAGCGGTGGGCCTTGCGCTCGCCCATGATTTGACGCAGATCATTCCCGGGCGGTTCAAGGGCCGCCTGTTCCGGAAAGGGCATGTGGTGACCGAAGAAGACATTCCGAAGCTGCTGGACATCGGCAAGGCGCACATTTACGTGCTGGAGCTCGGCGAGGGCGATCTGCACGAGGACGACGCCGCGCTGCGGCTCGCCGCGGCGCTGGCCGGCGACGGCATCGTGTACGGCGAGCCGAGCGAAGGCAAGGTGGCGCTGAAGGCCGAACGCCCCGGCCTCGCCGCGGTCGACGAGGATTTCGTGCGCAGCGTGAACCGGATCGGCGACATCGCGCTCGCGACGGTGCGGCGCCACCAGGTCCTGAAGCCCGGCGGCGCGATCGCGGCGGTGCGCGCCATTCCGCTCATCGTGCCGGAGCGGAAGATCGCGGAAGCCGAGGCGCTGGCCGCGGACTGGCGGGCGCGGCACGGAGGCGCGCCGCTCGCCGTGCGGCCGCTTCGCGCGGTCCGCGCCGGTCTGCTCGTGACCGGCGGCGAAGTGTACAGCGGCCGCATCCGGGACAAGTTCGGTCCGGTCGTCCGCGCCAAGCTCGAGGAGCTCGGCTCCACGGTCGCCGAGCAGCGCTTCGCGCCGGACGATCGACAAAGAATTGTCACGGAGATTCACTATTTGCTCGAGCGCGGGTATGATATGATATTGGTAACCGGAGGCATGTCCGTCGACCCGGACGACCGGACGCCCGGGGCGATCCGGGAAGCCGGGGCGGACATCGTCAGCTACGGCACGCCGATGCTGCCGGGTTCCATGCTGCTCGTCGGCTACCTGGGGGATATCCCGATCCTCGGTTTGCCCGGCTGCGTCATGCACGATCCATACACATCATTCGACGTCCTGCTGCCGCGCATTCTCGCCGGAGACCGGATCACGCGGGAAGAGATCGCCGGCATGGGCTACGGAGGATTGCGTCACGGATAGACGGCGCTGGTCGGGGGCGCCGGAACATGCACACATTCAGCCCCGCCGGGTCCGCTTGAGGAGCGGACGGAACGCGGCTTGAAGGAGGTTACGGAGGCCATATGTCAGGTATCGGAGTGACGGGGTTCATCCTGCTCGTCATCGTCGCGCTGCTGCTCTTCGGTCCGAGCAAGCTGCCCGAGCTCGGGAGGGCGTTCGGCCGGACGCTGCGCGAATTCAAGATGGGCGCGCGCGAGATCGTGGACGACGTCGAGCGCGATGACAGCAAGGGCCGCCTGGAGGGCGGACGCCAGGAGAATCAGGATTCGGCGGACAAGAGGCGGCTTCCGGAATAACCGGCAAGTTTCCCGCTTGTCATCGGATTGCCATTTTTGCGCGAAACGGATGCGCCCGCCCGCGAGGCTGGCGACAGCCGTTTTTCTTTGAAAGACAAGTATTTACAAGTCGTGCTTCTTCCACCGACAGACAGGCTCGCCTCCCGGAAAGGAAGGCGCCGGTCGTTTTTGTTTGTGGAAGATGATGCGGGGTTGAATGGTCAACGTTTGCAAAGCGGCAACCCTGTGCGGAAGGGCGGTCTGTTTTCGGCAACGGGCGCGCGGCGGCACACGGGTAGCGGCGTAGCGGGGCTCGTCCCGATGGCTGGCTATTCATGATTGACGGCATTACAAGCACACCCGAAGGAGGAGGACAGGCATTGGCGGATCACGGCGTTCGGCCAGCGGGCGAAGACGGAAGCGCGGAGCCGGACGATGGGAAACGGATGCATCTGCTTGAGCATATCGGCGAGCTCCGGCGCAGGCTGCTGTACGTTTTGGCGGTCTTTGTCGCGGGACTTGTCCTGGGGTTGCTTGCGGCCGATCCGGTCTACGGCTATCTGATGAGCGTCGAGCCGGCCAACAAGCTGGCCTCGCTGCACGTGTTTTCGCTGTGGGACGGCATCGGCATGTACATGAAGATCGCTTTCGTGATCGCGCTGCTGATCGCGCTGCCGTTCGCTTTCCATCAATTGTGGGCGTTCGTCAGTCCCGGCCTTAAGGCCCGCGAGCGGAAGGCGGCGCTGGGCTATGTCCCGCTTGCGTTCGTCATGCTGGCGGCCGGGCTTGCTTTTTCCTATTTCGTCGTCTTCCCGCTCGCCTTCGATTTCACCACCCATGTCTCGCAACGGCTCGGCCTCGAGGAGACCTACGGGATCGCGCAATATTTCTCGTTCATGTTCAACATCATCGTGCCGATCTCGCTGCTCTTCGAACTGCCGATTCTCGTCATGTTCCTGACGCGGATCGGCATTCTGAACCCGCTGCGGCTGCGCAAGATGCGCCGGTACGCCTATTTCGGGCTCATCTTCGTCGGCGTGCTCGTGACGCCGCCGGATTTCGTCTCGGACCTGCTCGTCGCGCTGCCGCTCATTCTGCTCTATGAATTCAGCGTCTTCATGGCGTCGTCCGTGCACCGCAGGATGCGGCGCCGGGAAGGCGTTGTCCGGGCAGACGAAATCTGAAATTTTTGCGCTTCGGACGATGGTTCTCCCCTTGCATTGCCATATCAACTTGAGTATTATAAGAGTTGGTTGTTAGCACTTGCGCATGTCGAGTGCTAACTTAGCAGCATATCTTTCATGACGAAGGAGGCTCATCTTACATGATCAAACCTTTGGGTGACCGCGTACTGGTCGAACCGATCGCAAGAGAAGAGACGACTGCGAGCGGCATCGTGCTGCCCGACACGGCGAAAGAGAAGCCGCAGGAAGGCAAAGTCGTCGCCGTCGGCAAGGGGACCTACAAAGACGGCGTGCATGTCGCGCCCGAAGTGAAAGTCGGGGACCGCGTGCTGTTCTCGAAGTACGCCGGCACGGAAATCAAATATGATGGCAAAGAATACCTGATCATGAAAGAAAGCGACATCCACGCGATCATCGAGTAATTCCGATCGCCCGGAATGAAGCGCGCATATACAGACGGATTTCGATCCGCTGACCGGATGCTTGCGCATCGTACACAATGCCGATTCTGAACGGTTCAAGGAGGTAATCACGCATTATGGCCAAAGAGATCATTTTCGGTGAAGACGCGCGCCGCGCGATGCTTCGCGGTGTGGACGCGCTCGCCAACGCCGTAAAAGTGACGCTGGGTCCGAAGGGCCGCAACGTCGTGCTCGAGAAGAAATTCGGCAGCCCGCTGATCACGAATGACGGCGTCTCGATCGCGAAAGAAATCGAGCTCGAAGATCCGTTCGAGAACATGGGCGCCCAACTGGTGAAGGAAGTCGCCACGAAGACGAACGACGTGGCCGGTGACGGCACGACGACGGCTACCGTTCTCGCCCAGGCGATGATCCGCGAAGGTCTGAAAAACGTGACGGCCGGCGCAAACCCGATGATCATCCGCCGCGGCATCGAGAAAGCGGTCAAGACGGCAGTCGAAGAGCTGAAGAAGATCGCGAAGCCGATCGAAGGCCGTCAATCGATCGCGCAAGTTGCGGCCATCTCCGCGGCTGACGAAGAGCTCGGCCAACTGATCGCCGACGCGATGGAGAAGGTCGGCAACGACGGCGTCGTGACGGTTGAAGAATCGAAGGGCATCCAGACGGAACTGGAAGTTGTCGAAGGGATGCAGTTCGACCGCGGCTACACGTCCGCTTACATGGTGACGGACACGGACAAGATGGAAGCCGTGCTCGACAATCCGCTCATCCTGATCACCGACAAGAAGATCTCGAGCATCCAGGAAATTCTGCCGATCCTCGAGAAAGTCGTGCAAACGAGCAAACCGCTGCTCATCATCGCGGAAGACGTGGAAGGCGAAGCGCAAGCGACGCTCGTCGTCAACAAGCTGCGCGGCACGTTCACCTGCGTCGCGGTCAAGGCTCCGGGCTTCGGTGACCGCCGCAAGGCCATGCTGGGCGACATCGCGGCGCTCACGGGCGGCCAGGTCATCACGGAAGAGCTCGGCCTCGACCTGAAATCGGCGACGCTGGATCAACTCGGCAGAGCGCGCCAAGTCCGCGTGTCGAAAGAAAACACGATCATCGTGGACGGCGCCGGCGAGAAGAAGGACATCGACGCCCGCATCGCGCAAATCAAGGCCCAACTCGAAGAAACGACGTCCGACTTCGACCGCGAGAAGCTGCAAGAGCGCCTCGCGAAGTTGTCCGGCGGCGTAGCGGTCATCAAGGTTGGCGCCGCTACCGAGACGGAGCTGAAAGAGCGCAAGCTGCGCATCGAAGACGCGCTGAACTCGACGCGCGCCGCGGTTGAAGAAGGCATCGTATCCGGCGGCGGCACGGCGCTGATCAACGTGTACAACGCGGTTGCCGCGCTGAAAGCGGACGGCGACGAACAGACGGGCATCAACATCGTGCTGCGCGCGCTCGAAGAGCCGGTGCGCACGATCGCGGCGAACGCCGGCAAGGAAGGCTCCGTCATCGTCGAACGGCTGAAGAAGGAGCCGGTCGGCATCGGCTACAACGCGGCGACGGACGAATTCGTCAACATGTTCGAAGCCGGCATCGTCGACCCGGCGAAAGTGACCCGTTCCGCGCTGCAAAACGCGGCTTCGGTTGCGGCCATGTTCCTGACGACCGAAGCGGTCGTCGCCGACAAGCCGGAGAAAGAGAAAGCCGCTCCGGCCGGCATGCCGAACATGGACATGATGTGATCGGCCGCGGTGGCAGATCGCAACAATCAAGGCCTCTCCCCAGGGAGAGGCCTTGAACTGTTCTCCGGAAGTTTTGCCAGGGACGGCGCCGGAAAGTCTGCGGCCGCAAGCTCCCCGTATCGTTCTCCGAAGACCGATCGGATTACTTCGCCCAATACGACTTCGCTTTTTTGCCGGGAGAACTGATATAATAGAATGAACACCATTCAACCGTTGCGCCATGGACGAAGGAGTGGAGGCGGCTTGCTTGATCATCGGCATCGGACATGACCTGGTGGAGATCTCGCGGATTGAACGGATTATGCTGGGCCGTACGGCGGAGCCGTTCATCCGGCGCATTCTGACGGAAGAAGAGATCGCTCTGGCGCCGGCCGAAGGCAGGAGGCTTGTGGAATACGCGGCCGGACGTTTCGCGGTGAAGGAAGCGGTGTCAAAAGCGCTCGGCTGCGGGATCGGGGCGGCGGTTCGTTTTCACGATATCCTCGTGCTGCCCGACCGGCTGGGAAAACCGACCTGCCGCCTGTCCGCGCGGGCTTGGGAACGGCTCGGCCTTGACCCGACGGCGACCCGCATCCACGTGACCATCACCCATGAACGAGGTTTCGCATCGGCGTTCGCCGTAGCCGAACGTCCTTGAAGAACCCGGGCGCACGGACAATCCTGAAATTCAGGGAGCGACTATGGAACGAGTTTACCGGATCATACTCGAGCAGCATTTGAGAAGACTGAACGCAGAAGTGACGTTGGCCGCATGGAGTTCCTTCGCTCCCGGTTTCGGCATGGGGCGTTCGCGGCCTCACGGTTTCCGGCTCGTCTATATCATCAAAGGCACGGGCTGGGTTGAGGTGAACGGAAAGCGATACAGCACCCGGGCAGGCTGTCTTTCCCTGCTGCCCGCCGGAATCGAGCAGATTTGCGGCGTGTCGGGGACGGAGCCGCTCGAGGCCTACTGGGTCCAATTCGAAGCCAATCTCGGCGATGCCGAGCTGTTCGACATGCTGAAGCTGCCGGTGTGCGTCGACTTGGGCGGGCGCATCGACATCCTCCGGCTGTTCGAAGCGATGGTCGACGCGTTCAACGATTCGTCCATCACGAGCGTGTTGCGGTCGAAAGCCGCGCTGTACGAAGTGCTTGCCTGCTTCCTCGAACAATGTCAGGTGGACGAGGGAGCTTTCGCCAACATCGATTTGTACGTCAAGCTGGGGAAGGTGCTGGACTACATCGACCAGCATCTGGCGGACAACCTGACGCTTGAGGAACTGGCGAAGATCGCTTATCTGCATCCGAACTATTTCATCAGCCTGTTCAAAAATTTGATCGGTTGCCCGCCCATCCAGTACGTCAACATGCAGCGGGTGGAAAAGGTGAAGAAGCTGCTTCAGCAGACCGACATCCATATCTCCGATATCGCCGCTTCCGTCGGGATGCAGAATCATTATTTGTCCCGGCTGTTCAAACAGCACACGGGCATTTCGCCGACGCGCTACCGCAAGCTCTATGGCGAACGCAAAAAGCGGCCGGACCAGGACGCGCCGGAGGCCGGGAAGCCGGCGTACGGCAAGGTTGCGGCAACCGATTCGCGCACGGGAGGAGACGGGCATGGGCCGGGAGAAGCATGAGACGGCCGCCGATTATTTCGCCGCGGAGCTGCTGGACTGGTACGACGCGAACAAGCGCGATCTGCCGTGGCGGCGGGATCGGGACCCCTACCGCATCTGGGTGTCGGAAGTGATGCTGCAGCAGACGCGGGTCGATACGGTGATCCCGTACTACGAGCGGTTCATGGAGCGGTTTCCGACGGTGCGGCATCTGGCGGAAGCGCCGGAAGAAGAAGTGCTGAAATGCTGGGAAGGCCTCGGCTACTACTCGCGGGCGCGCAATCTGCAGGCGGGGGCGCGGCAGGTGGTCGAATGGTACGGCGGAATCATTCCGGACGACAAGGCGGCGGTCTCGTCGCTGAAAGGCGTCGGACCCTACACGGCCGGCGCGATTCTGAGCATCGCCTTTGACCGGCCGGAGCCGGCGGTGGACGGCAACGTCATGCGGGTGCTGTCGCGGTATTTCCTGCTGGAAGACGATGTGGCGAAGCCGTCCGCCCGCGTCAAGATTGAGCGGCTGGCGGCGTCGATCATCCCCGCGGGCCGGGCCGGCGATTTCAATCAGGCGGTCATGGAGCTCGGCGCGCTCGTCTGCACGCCGAAGTCGCCGGGCTGCCTGCTCTGCCCGGTGCGTGACGCTTGCGCCGGCCGGGCGGCGGGACGGGAGCGGGAGCTGCCCGTGAAGTCGAAGGCGAAGCCGCCGCGGCCGGAGACGCGGCTGGCGGCGCTCGTCGAGGGGAGCGGCGCGCGCGCGGGCAAGGTGCTCGTCCGGCGGCGGCCGGACAGCGGGCTGCTCGCTCGCATGTGGGAGCTGCCGCATGTGCTCGCGCCGGACGCGCCGGACGCGGCGGGAGCCGGAGTGCCGGAAGCGGCGGCTGTCGCCGGCCGGTTCGACGCGCTGAGCCGCGGGCTCGCTGAGGAAGCGGGGCTGCTCGTCCGCCCCGTACGGCTCTGGACGGAAGAGGAGCATATCTTCAGCCATATCCGGTGGAAGGTGGACGTGTATCTCGCCGAATTCGGATTGTTCCTGGATGGCGGGCGGGATGCGTCCGCGTCCGCGGAGCCCGCTGCCGGAGCCGTTGCCGGCGCGGCTTCCGGAGCCGCCGCCAGGATCGCCGTCGAGGTCGCCGCCGGCAATGCCGATGGCAATGCCGATGGCAATGCCGCCGGGATTGCCGCCGAAGCCGGCGCCTCCTACGGCGGGCCGACGGACGCGGACGATCTGCCGGACGGCTGGCTGTGGATCGGTCCCGGGGATATGGCGTCGCTCGCGTTTCCGAACGTTTTTCTCCGGATATTGAACGAATATTTCGCAAGGCAGACATGAAAACAGCCGGGTGACGCCCCGGCTGTTGCTGTTGCAAGACCTGTTTCGATCCAGCGAGCGCCCGTATCTGGTGCTGACATTCACCAGATCGGCCCAAACCACCCGCTCCCCCGCTCACGGCTCGGCAAGGAAGGCGTCGCGCACCCTTTTCCAGAACGGGAACGGCCGGTACCGGGCGAAACAAATCTTCTTGTCCGACACGGTGCACCGCAGCGAGCGAATGTCGTTCCGTTCGATGCTGATATGGTCGACGACCAGCGCGAGCCGCTGCGACTCCTTCGCGGAGACGATGTCGCAGTGATGGTGCTTCGGCAGGACGACGGAGGAGCCGAGCGTCCGGTAGACCCGGTTGTTGATCGACGCGATCTCGGCGATCTGCAGCGATTCGATCGACGGATGGATGATCGCGCCGCCGAGGCTTTTGTTGTAGGCCGTGCTGCCGGACGGGGTCGACACGACGATGCCGTCGCCGCGAAACATCTCGAACAGCTCGCCGTTGATGTGGATGCTCGCGACCAGCGTGCCCTCGACGCCCTTGAGCGTGAATTCGTTGAGCGCGAGGTACCGGTCGCTGCCGTCCGGCGTGTTCGACACGACTTCGGCAAGCGGGTAGCGGACGTATTGCGGCTTGTCTTCCGCCATCCTGGAGACGAGCGTGTCCAGCTCATGGGCCTGCCAGTCGGCGTAGAAGCCAAGATGGCCGGTATGCACGCCGATGAAGCTCAAGCGGTCGAGCTGGTGGTTGTACTTGTGGAACGCCTGCAGCAGCGTGCCGTCGCCGCCGATCGAGATGACGATGTCCGGCTGATGCTCGTCAATCGCAAACCCCTGGGCCGCGGCCAGCGTGTGGAACCGCTCGGACAATCGCTTCGAATGGTCGTCGCCTCTGTCTATTACGACGTATTTCAACGGACAGTCTCCTTCCGCATCTTTCTCCCTCGATCATAGCGAAAAATGCCGCAATAGACAAACATGCCCGCTCCATCCGGTCACGGTCCGAGCAAACTCCACAGCAGGCAGACGAGCGCGGCGCTGATGACGCCGTGCGCCGCTCTGGCCGCGAGGAACGGCGGATAGCGGATGTCCGCCCTCCCGATAACGCTCGCGATCTGCGCGTGCACGGACAGCCCGGCCCAGGACAGCACCCATGCCGCGGCGGCCGCCCGGTACAGCAGCGGCGCGCCCGGTTCTCCGGCCGCCTTCGCGCCGAGCGTCACTTCGAACAGCCCGTTCGCGAACGCGGCGGACAGATCGGACGGCCATCCGCCCGCGTGCAGGAGCGATTGCAGCGCGGCCACGAGCAGATCGAGGACACTTGCCCGGGACAAAAGCTCCATCACGACGGAAAAAAAGACGACCAGTCCGCCTACCACGATGTTGAGCCGCAGCGCCGAACCGACCGCATCCTGCAGCAGCCGGCCGAGCGGACGGCCGTCCGACGTGCGGGCGTCGTGCATCGCGGCCAGCGCGGCGGGGAGCAGCCGGGCGCCCGACGCAGCGGCGGCGGGAGTGAGCGGATCCCGCCGCCTGTACAGGCTGAAGATCAGTCCGATGACGAGGGCGCCGCCGTAGTGCGCGGCCGCCAGCACCGGCGCCAGGGCGGCGTTGTGGAAGAAGCCCACCGAGACGGCCCCGATGAGGAAGATCGGGTCGGACGTCGTCACGAAGGCGACGAGCCGCTCGCCCTCCGTCCGGCTGATCTGCCCCTGCTCCCGCAGCCGGGCCGCCAGCCGGGCGCCGACGGGGTAGCCGGAGATCAGCCCCATCGTGACGACGAACCCCGCGATGCCGGGCAGCCGGAAGACGGGGCGCATCAGCGGGTCGAGCAGCGTGCCGAAGAAATGGACGACGCCGAGTCCGAGCATGAGCTCGGCCATGACGAAGAACGGGAACAGCGCGGGGAACAGGACGTCCCACCAGACGGCGATGCCGCGCAGCGACGCGTTCAGCGAGGCGCCGGGATGCGCCGCCATCAGCGCCGCAAGCAGCAGGCAGCACATGGCGGCAAGCGGAGCCGGCCGCACCAGGAACCGTACCATTCGCGCCACTCCGCTTCCCTCCCGAGTGTGAGTGTTTCTTTTCATAAATATGCTTGTCTCCGGACGAACATCCCGCCGGATCGTCGCGGAAGACGGACGCCGGCCGCGCCCGGGGCTTTCGTCCTGTCGATATCCCGTCCAAAGTATGGTATAATGCTGATTATACTTGAGACCGGAGTCTCGGCATCCGTGCGTTTGGAGTGAGACAAGTGCAGCATGTTTACGGCTCCTTGTATGACGCGATCGGTGGAGCCCCCGTTGTGCGCCGCATTGTCGAGGCTTTCTATCCGAAGGTTCAGGCGCATCCGCTGCTTGGGCCGCTGTTCCCCGAAGACATCAGGCCCGTCATGGAAAAACAGTTCATGTTCCTCAGCCAGTTCCTCGGCGGACCGCCGCTTTACTCGGAAGTATACGGGCACCCGATGATGCGCGCCCGTCACCTGCCGTTTCCGATTACGCGCGCGAGAGCGGACGCCTGGCTCGATTGCATGCGCCGCGCCCTGGAAGAAGTCGGGCTCGCGCCGGAACTTGCGGCACTCATGCTGGAACGGTTGTCCGGTCCGGCCTATCATTTTGTCAATACGGACGAGCAGGGGGAGGCTGAGTCATGATCGATCCATTGTTCCAGGCGAAAGTGCTGTGCGCGTGCTGCGAGAACACGTTCCTGAGCTCGCGGGTCCGTCCGAGCTTCAAGAAAGCGATCCGTACCGATTCGGACTTCTGCAGCCATTACAAGGACGAGGTCAACCCGGATTTTTACGTCGTGCGCGTCTGTCCTTATTGCGGATTCGCTTCCACCGAGAACGCGCTGCAAGAACTGACGCCCCGGCAGAAGGAACTGTACATGAACCGCATCGGCAAAAGCTGGACGCATCGCGATTACGGCGGAAAGCGGACGTGGGAGGAGGCGCTCGACTGCTACAAGCTGGCGCTGCTCTGCGCGCAGACGGTCGGCGACAAGGATCGCGTCATCGCCGGCCTGCTCCATCACATCGCCTGGATGTACCGGCTGCGGGACAACAAGGAGCAGGAGACGCGGTTCCTGCGCTACGCGCTGGAAGCGTACATCCGCGTGTACGAACTGGAAGGCATGAACATCAACAACGCGCGGCTGATGTATCTGATCGGCGAGCTTCACCGCCGGCTGGACGAGCCCTACGAAGCGGTGAAATGGTTCGCCCGCGTCGTCAACGACAAGCGGATCATGGATGCCGGCATGATCAAGGCTTCGCGGGAAGCGTGGCAGAGTCTCCGCGAGGAGATGCTCGAGAAGAAAATGGAGTTGCCGGACGAGGTCGAGTTGCTGTAGGCCGAAGCGATCGAAAAGCCGATCGATTCCGCGTGTGCGGGATGATCGGCTTCTCTCGTTACGGCTGCCGGTTCGGTTCCACCGGTTGATTCGTTCCGATGGGATGAAGATGCCGGAGGTTCACCAGGATGAGCACGGCGACCAGGAGCATGATGTTTGCGCTTGAATCGTAATCCCTAGCCGGCTTTGTCCCGGTACGTCGCGTAAGGCTCAAGCAATTTTTTCGCAAGCGCTCAATTTCGCCTCAGCACGGTGTCGGTGAGAAGGTAGTCCATGTCGGCGTCGAGAACGGTCACTTTGTTTCTGCAGCATGGGAAAATGAGCAGCCTCCGGCGGCCCGTGCGGATGTCATCCAGCTCGTGCGGGCGGATCGGCAGGATGACGCTGCCCGCTCCGCAGAACGGGCATTCGTGCACGTAGAGGTCGTCCATGATCCGTTCGTACGGCCAGGCGCGCTCGAACGGAATCATGACGGATCGTCCTTTCCGGGCTTGTCCGATTGTCCGGAGTTGGCGGGCTTTTCAGGTGCGTCCGATTGTCTCGGCTTGTCCGGCTGTTCGGCTGAACGTCCGCCATCCGCTTCAACCGCCTCATCGACCTGTTCGCGCACCGGGTTCTTCGATGAATGCAAGGTTTGCTCCCTTGCGGCCATTTCGGCCAGTTTCTGCAGCAGAATGTGCCGCGGCATGTGCATCAGATGCTCGATCGGCACGCCGAGGTATTTGGACAGTTTGATCGCGGTATCGGGCGAGATGGGCAATGGTCCGGGCATCGGGCGTCCTCCTTCAATACGGCGGCATGGGATATTGCCCGCACGCGGCATGCGGGAGGTTCGGCCGCCGGTCATGGTATAATAAGGTTATGCTACAACGCCCGCCGCGGCAAATCAATGCGCGTGCGGGGAAAGGAGCGCGACAGCGAATATGAAGCAGCTTGAGATGAGATGGAGTCTGGAAAATATTTACCCAGGCGGGTCCGAATCCGAATCGTTCGCGGCGGAGCTGGACGGACTGGCGCGGGACATCGGGACGTTCGAACGTTCGCTGCAGGGCGTGGGTGACGCGACGGTGACCGCGGACCTTCTCGGCCGGTGGACGCAGGCCGCGCAGTCGATTTTGGCGCGCCTCAGGGAAGCGGAATCGTTCACGGCTTGCCTGACGGCGGCAGACGTCGCCGACCGCAAAGCCGCCGCGCTGGACGACAGGGTAAGAAATTTGGCCGCGGCCTGGCAGGCGGCGCTGGCGCTCTATGACCGCGTCCTTGACGCGGCCGACGAGGAGACGTGGAGCGCATGGATGTCATCAGGGTCCGGCGGTCCCGGAGCGGCGGCTTTCTATGTCGCCGAGCGGCGGGAGCGGGCGAAGGAGAAACTGCCGCCCGAGCAGGAAGCGCTTGCCGGCGATCTGGCGGTGAACGGCTATCACGGGTGGGGCGAGCTGTACAATACGGTCGTCGGGCGAACCCGTTTTCAGGCGGCTGATGAGACGGGAGAGGTCAGGGACTACTCCGCGGGGCAGATGCAGAATCTCCTCTATCACGGGAACCGGGACGTCCGCCGGGAGGCGTTCGAGAGCTGGGAAGCGGAATGGGGGCGCCAGGCCGATCTGTGCGCCGACGCGCTGAACCGGATCGCCGGTTTCCGGCTCAAATTGTACGGCCGGCGCGGCTGGAAAAGCGTGCTGAAAGAGCCGCTCGACATGAACCGGATGCGGAGCGAGACGCTGGAGGCGATGTGGGCCGCGGTCGACGAGAGCCGGCCGGCGCTGGTCCGGTATCTGAACCGTAAGGCGGAGCTGCTCGGGCTTGAGCGGCTCGACTGGCACGATGTCGACGCGCCGATCGGCGTATCCGCGCGGACCGTGCCGTATGGCGAAGCGGCCGCGTTCATCACGGACCGGTTCCGGCGGTTCAGCCCGGACATGGCCGATCTGGCCGAGCGGGCGTTCCATGGCCGCTGGATCGAGGCGGAAGACCGCGGCGGCAAGCGGCCCGGCGGCTTCTGCACGTCGTTCCCGATCGCCGGCGAGACGCGCATCTTCATGACGTACTCGGGCACGGCGTCCAACGTCTCGACGCTTGCGCATGAGCTGGGCCATGCCTACCATCAGCATGTCATGAACGATCTGCCGCCGTTCGCGCAGGAATACGCGATGAACGTCGCCGAGACGGCGTCGACGTTCGCAGAATGGATCGTGTCCGATTCTGCGGTGCAGGCGGCGTCCGACCACGCCGAGAAACTGGCGCTGCTCGACGACCAGCTTCAGCGGGCCGTCGCGTTCTTCATGAACATTCGCGCGCGGTTCCTGTTCGAGACGCGCTTCTATGAGCGGCGCAGGGAAGGTCTGCTGTCCGCTGACGAACTGTGCGCCCTGATGGAAGAGGCGCAGCGGGAGGCCTACGCCGGCGCGCTCGGGGCGTGGCACCCGCACTTCTGGGCGTCGAAGCTGCATTTCTACATGACGGAAGTGCCGTTTTACAATTTCCCGTACACGTTCGGCTACCTGTTCAGCAGCGGCATCTACGCGCGGGCGGCGGCGGAAGGGCCGGCGTTCGCGAGCCGGTACGCCGCGCTGCTGCGCGACACCGGCAGCATGACCGTCGAGGAGCTGGCGTGGAAGCATCTCGGCGTCCGGCTCGACGACATCGGCTTCTGGCGCGAAGCGGCGGCCGTGCCGCTCAAGGACATCGACACGTTCTTGTCGCTGGCGCCGTGAGCGGGCGAGGGTCCGCTCCTGCTCGCAAGCGAGGCGTGAGCGGGTGGGGGCACGCCCCTGTTAGCTAGCGAGGCGTGAGCGGGTGCGGGTGCGGGCACGCTCCTGCCCGCAAGTGAGCCGTGAGCGGCGTGAATTTTCCGTCCCCTTCTCATGAGCGAAGCCCCCCTTCAACCCTATATGAGAAGCACGAACATGTCGTCGGCGCTTCTGTTCCATTTGCCATATGAATTAAGCGAAGAAACTTCTTCTATGTTGCCGAAAATCCGCATCGGCGCAAATTTAGAAGAAGTTTTTTCCTTTATTTTTTTGATTTTGCGGATTCCGGCCGGATTTGGAAAAAATAGAGGAAATATTTTCCTCTATCACAGACAAAGCAGCCGATTAACGCGAAATAGACGAAGTTTTTTCCTCTATATCCAGGAAGGGTCGGCTCGGTCCCCCTCATAACAACCCCATCCGCTTCGCCTTGAGCGTCAACGCATATCGGCGGATTCGCACCTTGCCGGACGCGGGCTCCAGATACCCTTGCGCCCGGAGCCGGTGCAGCATCGGGCCGACGGAGCGTTTGGTCAGCCCCGTCCATTCCGCGGCGTCGTCCGGCGTGAACGGCCGTCCATGGCGCATGGCGCGGCGGACCAGCTCCCGCTGCGGCAGCGGCAGCGGCCCGTCATCCACGCCGTAGCAGAGGCCGAGCAGCTTCTGGATCACTGTCTGGCACAGCTGCGGCCGCCCGCAAATGTCGTCATAAGAGAATCGCAGCACTTTCCAGCCCTGGATCACGAGATAGTTCTGGCGGTTGAGCTGCTCGGCGAACTGCCTGCGGTCGAGATCGCGGTGATGCGGGCCGTATCCGTCGACCTCGATGGCGGCGCGCAGCGCGGGAGGGGTGAACGCGAAGTCGATAAACAGCGGTTTGCCGCGTTCGTCGGCAATCTCGTACTCCGGGTGCAAATACTCGAAATTTCCCGCTGCGGGCAGCCAGATCGTCTCGGCAAACAACCGCTCGGCATGGCCGTGCCCTTCCACGAGTCTCCGGCGCCGCTCACCCGAACGCACCATCCGATGCTGCTCCAGCCAGTCTTCATACAGGGAAGTCAATCTCTACACCTCCACTCGAAAAAAGAAAACACCGCCCAGCCCGTTGACGGGTATGAGCGGTGTGCTTCACCTGTCATCATCCTAGCAGACCGGACGAACGATGGCAAGGGCTGGGGGCATGCAGACCGGACGGAGGATGGCAAGGGCTGGGGGCATGCAGACCGGATGGGAAGAGGCAAGCAGTTGACCATGCGAAAGAAGGCAAGAGGATGGAAGGTGCAGATGCGGCGATCGAAGGCGGAGGCGGGATGAGAACATGTCGGACAGCGGAAGGCAAGAAAATGGAAAGTGGAGACCCGACGGGAGAAGGCAAGAGAATGGAGAGTGAAGACCGGACGGAGGATGGCAAGGCTGGGGGCGTGCAGACCGGACGGAGGATGGCAAGGGCCGGG
>Ga0310823_100149_pt1 | contig 94519 bp, 96 predicted proteins | sample P4_ome_3_FD_201316 | JGI IMG/M metagenome (GOLD analysis project Ga0310823, IMG submission 201316) | Sorghum-adapted microbial communities from Joint BioEnergy Institute, Emeryville, California, United States - P4_Day56_Rep3 | ecosystem: Engineered > Bioreactor > SSF (Solid state fermentation) >...
GAGGGCCTCCTGGGTTCGAAGTAGGTGCCTCAGACACACCCACCTCGCCCGGAGGCCCTCCCCTCGTTCAAGCCGACACGCCGTCGAGCACTGACAACAACGTCCTGAGTCACTACAACTAGCCCGCCGGGCCCGGCCGCCCGGCGTCCGGGTCGCGGTAGGCCCCGGGGATCACCGGCGCGCCGGGGTTGAGGTAGGCACCGGCCGGCCGCGGGGTGGCGTGGTGGCGGTAGGCGCCGGCACCGGGCTCCACCTCCTGCGCCTCGGCCCCGGCCTGCGCCGCGTCCAGGAGGCGCCGGTGCTGGTCGGGGGTGAGCAACCGGCTGGTGGCGGTGTCCACGAGCACCGACGGCAGCGCCTCGCGCAGGGCGGCCACCGCGGCCCCGGCGCCCAGTTCGTCGCGCCCGTAGCGGGCGACCACCTCGTCGATGTCGGGTTGCGTCGGCATCGGACACACCTGCCCTCCGTCGCCGGGATCCGTGGCCGACGGGCCGCGGCGTGCAGGGAGGAGGGGTGGCGGGCGCCGTAGATACCGGCCAGGAGCTGCCGATCGGTAGCGGTCGAGCGTGGTCCACGCGGTGGCGTTGTTCGACCTGCGCATCGTGGCCGGGCCGGGCGTGGACCCATACGCTGCCTCGCCGTCGGCGACGGCCGGCTGCGGTGGGCGGATGCCGGGGTGGTAGCCGTCGCTGCGGTAGTGGGTGGCGGCGGCCACCAGCCGCCCGACCCGGTCGCGGTGCAGCATCGCCACCCGCAGCGCGGTGCGGCCGCCGAGGCTGTAGCCGAACAGGTCGACCCGCTCGCTGGCCAGCTCGTCGAGCAGCGCTACGACGTCGTCCGCGAGGTTGTCCAGCGTGGTGTCGCGGTCGATGTCGGCGGTGTGGCCGTGACCCTGCAGCTCGGTGGCGATCACCTGCCACCCGGCCGCGAGGGTGGGCAACACGGTGCCGAACGTGTGGGGTACCGGGTGCCCGTCACGGGCCGACGGTCGTGCCCGGCCGATCGGCGGTCGACGAGGGAGCGCAGCTTCGACCGGATCTGCGCGCAGGGATGACCGTCGTCGCGCGACCGCCCGTCCGGGCACCACCCCCGCACCGAAGCGTGCCCGATGGCGGCTACCCGCTGCTCGTGGTCGGGCACGGCACCCGAGGGGCCGCCGGTTCGGGCGTGCGGAACGACGCGCCGGCCCATGCGAGCGCCAGCAGCGCGGCCGCCACGAACGGGATCCACGGCGCGCCCGGGCCGTCGACGATCACCCCGCCGATGGCGCCGGCCGCGGCGGTGCCGAGGTAGAGGCCGGAGATGTTCAGCGAGAGGGCCGGCATGGGCGCCTCGGGTGCGGCCTCGATGGTGCTGGCCTGCAGAGGTGGGTTGAGGGCCCACGCGAACACCGACCACGCGGCGATCCCGACCAGGAGCAGCGGGAGCGGAGCGCCCAGGCCGAACAGGACGCCGGTCCCGGCGAGGGCGATGGCATGACCGCCGATGACGAGCAGGCGGCTGCGGCGACCGCCGTACCGGTCGGCGAGCCTGCCGCCGAGGAACGCCGAGGGCACGCCGATGACGCCGACGAGCAGCAGGACCAGCGGCAGCGCCCCCGCGTCACCCGGGTGGTGCACCAGGAGGGCGGAGAGGTAGCTGTAGAACATCAGCCCGCCCGCTCCGGCCAGGAAGACGGCCAGGACGAGACGGATCACCCGCGCGTTCCGCAGGGGGCCGAGCCGCTGGGCGAGGCGGGTCGACCCCGCCCCCTCCATCCGAGGCAGCCCGGCGGCCAGCGTGACCATCGACCCCAGCGCGACGAGCGCGATCAGGACGAAGGTCGAGCGCCACCCGAAGCGGGCCCCGACCCAGGCGCCGACCGGCACACCGGTGAACAGCGCCACGGTCAGGCCCGAGGTGACGACCGCCAGGTAGCGGCCCTGCCGATCGGGCGGCGCGCCCTGCGCGGCGACGGTGAACGCCGTGGACGAGACGACCGCGGCGGACAGGCCGGCGAGGCCCCGCAGCACGACGAGGACGCCGAAGGTGGTCGCGACGGCGGCGGCGACGTTCGCCGCCGCGAACACCGCCAGCGCGGCCAGGATCACGCGGCGCCGCGGGTACGGGTCCAGCACGGCTGCCACGACGGGGGCACCGAGGCCGAACGCGAGCGCGAACACCGTGATCAGCTGACCGGCTCCGCCGATGGAGATCTGCAGGTCCGCGGCCAGCTCGGGCAGCAGCCCGGCGATCACGAACTCGTCGGTCCCCAGCGCGAGCGTGGCGACGAAGAGCCCGGCCAGCCAGCCGGGCGAACGGGGGTGAGCCATGCACCCACCTTATTCGATGTTCTACGAACATCGAATAAGGTGGGTGCCATACTGGGTGCGTGGCGAAGGACGCACAGCACCCGGACCTGGACGAGGTGCCGCTGACCACGGTGCTCGCCGCCCTGTCCGACCCGCTGCGGCTGGGCCTGGTGCGGTTGCTGTCCGACGGCGTCGAGCGCCAATGGGGCGAGCTGGACACCCCCGTGGCGAAGTCCACCCTCAGCCACCACCTGAAGGTGCTCAGATCCTCGGGGATCACGCGGACCCGCGAGGAGGGCACCCGCTGCTACGTGCACCTGCGCCTCGACGAGCTCGAACGGCGGTTCCCGGGGCTCCTGGGGAGCGTGCTGGCCGCAGAGGGGCACGGCGCGACGACCGTCGGCGTCAAGCCGCAACGCCAACCCGCCTGACGCGGCCCCGCGATCGCTCCCGCCCTCAGCTCGGCGCGTAGGCGCTCCACTCCGGCATGGGCTCGCCGTGCAGCGAGGCGCCGAGGCGATCGAGGTACCAGTTCCACCCGGCCTCGACGTCGGCCGCGTCGACGCCCTCGACCAGCCGCTGGACGAACTCGAGCTCGGTGCCGGTGCCCGCGCTGGTCAGCGTGACCTCCACCAGCCAGGAGGGCCCGCCTGCGGTGTCCGGGATCTCGACGACGAGCCGGTGCGGGGCCGCGCACTCGTGGATGGTGACCGTCACCGGGTCGGCGACGGCGCCGCCCGCGTCGACCTCGCCGGTGACCGTGAGCTCCACGGTGCCGCCGGGACGTCCGGCGCCGCGGTAGGAGCCGAACCAGCGGGCGAGGCGGTCGGACTCGGTGAACGCCGACCACACGTCCTCGACGGGGTCGGGGTAGCTGCGGCGCAGCGTGAGGGTGCGGACGTCGGGATCAGGCGCTGCCACGGTGTGCTCCTGGGGTGTCGGTGCGGGCACGGCGCCGGACCCGGCGCCCGCGGTGCAGTTCGGTGTCGAGGGCGTCGAGGCGTGCCGCGGGCCCGGCCGGTGCGGCTTCGACGGGGGCGAGCGGGCGGAACCGGTCGAGCCAGCGGTCCAGCTCGACGAGCCCCTCCCGACGGAGCGTGTAGACGCGGTGCTGGCCGCGCACCTCGGAGGCGACGAGCCCGGACTCGCGCAGGACGCGCAGGTGCCTGCTCACCGCGGGCCGCGTGACGGGGAACCGGGCGGCGATCTCCCCCGCCGTGACCGGACCGTCGGCAAGCATCTCGACGACCTCCCGCCGCAGCGGATCGGCCAGCACCGTGAACGCGTCCACGCCGATATGTAACCACAGTCTTAATTAACGCACAAGTGCACATATCGCCGGAGCGGGCGCCGTGAACAGCACTTTCGTGGGTGAGCGGCGGCCGACGACAGCGGTACTGTCACCGCGTGTCGCTACACCGAGTGGACCCGCGTGCCAGGCGCGGGTGGGTGTACGCGGCCATGGTGGCGTTCGGGCGCTCGGCCGCGGGCCAGTGGTTCGTGCGCCACGTGTCGGCTCGCGTCGACCCGTGGCCGTACCGGGTGACCGGTGGGCGCTCCACCACGACGCTGGGCACCATCACCACCGCGCCGCTCACCACCACGGGCGCGAGGTCGGGGCTCCCGCGCTGCGAGCTCGGGGGCGAGCGGTTCACCGCGCGCGAGGGCACCGATCCCGACGAGTGCGCGCGGCTGTTCGCGCTCGCCGAGCGGGTCTACCCCGGGTGGCGCGACTACCGCGCCGCGACGGCGGCGGTCGGCCGGCGGATCCCGATCCTCCGGCTCGTGAGCCGCGGTGATCCGTGACGGGGACGAGGGCTGGTGGGCGCGGCAGGGATCGAACCTGCGACCGCTCGGGTGTAAGCCGAGTGCTCTCCCGCTGAGCTACGCGCCCGGGATCCGGCCGCCTTGAGCGACCGGCAGATGCTAGGCCACCGTGGCCAGCGCCTTCTTCCACGCCTCCTGGTCGCGGGCCTCCCCGGGCGCGTTCACCTCGGCGAACCGCACGACGCCGGACTTGTCCACGAGGAAGGTGCCGCGCACGGCCATGCCGCGGTCTTCGTTGAACACCCCGTAGGCCTTGGCGACCTCACCGTGCGGCCAGAAGTCCGACAGGAGGGGGAACTGGTAGCCCTCCTGGAGGGCCCAGGCCTTGAGGGCGAACACGTGGTCGACGGACACCCCGAGCACCTGGACGTTCTCGTTCTGGAACGTGCCGATGTCGTCGCGGACCGCGCACAGTTCGCCGGTGCAGATCCCGGAGAACGCGAACGGGTAGAACACGACCAGCACGTTGCGGCTGCCGCGGAACGACGACAGCGTGACGTCCTGGTTGTTCTGGTCCTTCAGGGTGAAGTCGGGTGCCTCGGTGCCGACCTCGGGCGCCATGAGCAGATCTCCTCGCTGCAAGCCGTGGGTTCCCCGAGGAGCCTAGTGGGACGAGGCCACCCGCGACGCGAACGGGAGGCACGGGCCCCGGTCCGGTCGGCGCGCCGGGCACGCGCGAACCGGCCCGTGGGCCGGAACGACCCACGGGCCGCGCGCACGTCCGGGCGGGCGTGCCCTGAGGAACCGGCGGGCGTCGAACGCCGGTCAGCGGCGGGACTTGGCCGCCTTCGGCGCCACCAGGCGGGTCCCCACCCAGCCCTCGCTGACGGTGATGTTCGAGGTCTGGGACAGCCCCGCCGTCGGTGCAGCCTCGGCGATGTCACTGGGTTCCACGTGACCGGGACGCCCCGTCTTGGGCGTCAACACCCAGATGACCCCGTTCTCGGCGAGCGGGCCGATGGCGTCCACCAACGTGTCGACCAGGTCACCGTCCCCGTCCCGCCACCAGAGCAGGACGAGGTCGACGACCTCGTCGGCGTCCTCGTCGAGCAGGTCGTCGCCCGCTCTTTCCTCGACGGCGTCCCGCACCGCCTCGTCGACGTCGGTGTCCCAGCCGAGCTCCTGGACAACCATGCCCGGCTCGACGCCGAGCTTGCCCGCGATGTCGGACGTGCGTCCGGCATCATCCGCGGCGACCACGCGTGTACCCCTTTACCTCGTGCACTGCTCGCAGCCGGTGCCCTTCCCCCCGACTCCGGCCTCGTCGGTTGCGGAATCCGAACACGACGACTGTCCGACGCGCAACCACTCGTTACGAGATCGAGCGCCGAGGGGCACGATAGGGGATGGCACCAACGGAGAACGACTCAGCTCTACCTAGGCAGGGAGATCCCTTGACCGGCCAGAACACCGACGGCAGTGCCCGGACCTCCGGGACGGGGCCGCGGCGCGTGCACGTCATCCGTGACGGGCTCGCCGCCCACCTGCCGGACATCGACCCCGAGGAGACGGCCGAGTGGCTGGACTCCTTCGACGCGGTCCTCGACGCCGCGGGGCAGCAGCGCGCCCGCTACCTCATGCTGCGGCTGCTGCAGCGGGCCCGGGAGCGCAACGTCGGCGTTCCCGCGCTGACCAGCACCGACTACGTCAACACCATCCCCACCGACCGGGAGCCGTGGTTCCCCGGCGACGAGGAGACCGAGCGGACGTACCGCCGCTGGATCCGGTGGAACGCCGCGATGTTGGTGCACCGCGCGCAGCGGCCGGGCATCAGCGTCGGCGGGCACATCTCGTCCTACGCGTCCTCGGCCACGCTGTACGAGGTCGGCTTCAACCACTTCTTCCGCGGCAAGAATCACCCGGGCGGGGGTGATCAGGTCTACATCCAGGGCCACGCCTCCCCCGGCATCTACGCCCGCGCCTACCTCGAGGGCCGCCTCACCGAGGACCGGCTCGACGGGTTCCGCCAGGAGCTGTCGCACGGCGGGCCCGGCCACGGGCTGCCGTCGTACCCGCACCCCCGGCTGATGCCGGACTTCTGGGAGTTCCCGACGGTGTCGATGGGCCTCGGCCCGATGAACGCGATCATGCAGGCGCGGTTCAACCGCTACCTGCACCACCGCGGCATCAAGGACACCTCGCAGCAGCACGTGTGGGCGTTCCTCGGCGACGGCGAGATGGACGAGCCGGAGTCGCGCGGCCTGATCCACATCGCCGCGATGGAGGGCCTGGACAACCTCACGTTCGTCGTCAACTGCAACCTGCAGCGCCTCGACGGCCCGGTCCGCGGCAACGGCAAGATCATCCAGGAGCTCGAGGCGTTCTTCCGCGGGGCGGGCTGGAACGTCATCAAGGTGATCTGGGGTCGCGAGTGGGACGCGCTGCTGCACGCCGACCGCGACGGCGCGCTCATCAACCTGATGAACCAGACGCCCGACGGCGACTACCAGACCTACAAGGCCAACGACGGCGGGTACGTCCGCGAGCACTTCTTCGGCCGCGACCCGCGCACGAAGGCGCTCGTCGAGCCGATGACCGACGAGCAGATCTGGAACCTCAAACGCGGTGGCCACGACTACCGCAAGGTCTACGCGGCGTACGCGGCGGCGATGGAGCACCACGGCCAGCCCACGGTGATCCTCGCCAAGACCATCAAGGGCTACGGCGTGGGCCCGAGCTTCGCCGGGCGCAACGCCACCCACCAGATGAAGAAGCTCTCGCTGGCCGACCTCAAGCAGTTCCGCGACGAGCAGCGGATCCCGATCTCCGACGCCGCGCTGGAGGAGAACCCCTACCTCCCGCCGTACTACCACCCCGGCGAGGACGACCCGGCGATCCAGTACATGCGCGAGCGCAGGCGCGCCCTCGGCGGGCCGGTGCCCGAGCGGCGGACCAGGTCGAAGGCGCTGGTGCTGCCCGGCGACAAGGTCTACGAGGTGATCCGCAAGGGCTCGGGCAAGCAGGAGGTCGCCACCACGATGGCGTTCGTCCGGCTGCTGCGCGAGCTGGTGAAGGACCCCGAGATCGGCCCGCGGTTCGTGCCGATCATCCCGGACGAGGCGCGCACGTTCGGGATGGACTCGATGTTCCCGACCCAGAAGATCTACAACCCGCACGGCCAGCAGTACACGTCCGTGGACGCCTCCCAGCTGCTCGCCTACCGCGAGTCCGAGCAGGGGCAGCTGCTGCACGAGGGCATCAACGAGGCGGGGTCGGTCGGCTCGTTCACCGCGGCGGGCACCTCGTACGCCACGCACGGCGAACCGATGATCCCGGTCTACGTGTTCTACTCGATGTTCGGGTTCCAGCGGACCGGCGACTCGATCTGGGCCGCGGCCGACCAGATGGCCCGCGGGTTCCTCATCGGCGCCACGGCGGGGCGGACCACGCTCACCGGCGAGGGCCTGCAGCACAACGACGGGCACTCGCAGCTGCTCGCGGCGACCAACCCGGCGGTCGTGGCCTACGACCCGGCGTTCTCGTACGAGGTGGCGCACATCGTCAAGGACGGGCTGCGCCGCATGGTCGGTGAGGACCCGGAGAACGTCATCTACTACCTCACCGTCTACAACGAGCCCTACGTCCAGCCGGCCGAGCCGGAGGACCTCGACGTCGAGGGGCTGCTGCGCGGCATCTACCGCTACGCGGCCAGCCCGCGCAGCGAGGGGCCGCAGGTTCGACTGCTCGCCTCGGGCGTCGCGGTGCCGTGGGCGCTGCGGGCCCGCGACCTGCTCGCCGAGCAGTGGGGCGTGGGCGCCGAGGTCTGGTCGGTGACGTCGTGGGGGGAGCTGCGCCGCGACGGCGTCGAGTGCGAGCGGCACAACCTCCTGCACCCCGACGCCGAGCCGCGCGTCCCCTACATCAGCGAGGCGCTGGCCGGGGACGCCCCGGTCGTCGCGACCTCGGACTGGATGCGCGCGCTGCCCGACCTGGTGCGCCAGTGGGTGCCGGCGCCGTTCGCCAGCCTCGGCACCGACGGGTTCGGACTGTCCGACACCCGGCCCGCGGTGCGGCGGCACTTCAACGTCGACGCCGAGTCGATCACGGTCGCCGCGCTCGCGACCCTGGCCTCGCGCGGGGAGTTCGACCGCGCGGCCGTGGCCGAGGCCGCCGCGAAGTACCGCATCGACGACCCGCAGGCGGCCGGGCCGCAGACCAGCGACAGCGGCGTGGCCTGAGAGCACGCGAGCAGCGGGGAGCCGCGTTTTCCGCCCTTCCGGGGGACGGAACGAGGCTCCCCGCTTCGCATTTGCCGGAAAATCACTGGTCATTGACTCTCGGCAGGGAGGCCCGAACACGATACGCTCCGCCCCGACGCCGACAGCGGGTGATCGCAGACGGTGTCCCGACCGGGGCGCGGAGCGTTCGCGCCAGGCGGCGCGAGGCCGGGGGCAGTGCCCCGGCACAGGTACGAGGAGAGCAGGAATGGCAGAGGGCACCGTCAAGTGGTTCAACAGCGAGAAGGGCTACGGCTTCCTCGCTCCTGACGGTGGTGGCGCGGACGTTTTCGTGCACTACTCGGCGATCCAGACCAACGGGTACAAGAGCCTCGACGAGGGGCAGCGCGTGTCGTTCGACATCGAGCAGGGTCAGAAGGGTCCGCAGGCCAGCAAGGTCACTCCGCTCAGCTGAGAGCCGTCATCCCGGGTCCCGGCGCGGTGGCGCCGGTCGACCCCTTCCGTCCCGGGAGCGCTTGACGCTCCGGGAAGAGTTCCGGGCCACGGGCCCGTTGATCCACGGTCACCCCCACGGCAGCGCGCCGTGCGATGCTGCCCCGCGTGACCGATGACGGGACGCGGGCGTCGTCCGGGGTGTCCCCGGCCACCTTGCGCAAGCTCGAACTGGCCGCGGGCGACCTGGCCGCCGCGTGCCTCGCGGCCATGGCGCAGCGTCAACCGTGGTTCGCTCGCCTGTCGGCGGATCTGCGGGCAGGCATCCAGCTGGTCACGCAGACCGGCGTGGCCAACTTCGTGGCCTGGATGGGCAAGGGCGGGGCCGGGGACGCCCACGGGGCGCCCCGGCTCACCGCCGAGGCGTTCCGCATCGCACCGCGCGATCTCGCGCGCCGGCTGACGCTGTCGCAGACCGTCGACCTCGTCCGCATCGCGACCGAGGTCTTCGAGGAGCACCTGCCGCCGCTCGCGGCCGACGAGGCCGAGCGGCGGGCGCTCGTCGAAGGCGTGCTGCGGTTCGGCCGGGAGATCGCGTTCGCCGCCGCGACCGTGTACGCGGGCGAGGCGGAGAGCCGGGGCGCGTGGGACGCCCGCGTCGAGGCGCTGGTCGTCGACGCGGTGGTCCGCGGGCCCGGCGCCGAGTCCGGCAGCACGGTGCGCAGCTGGGTCGACGGCCTGGTCTCGCGCGCGTCCGCGCTCGGCTGGGACCCCACCGAGCCGCTGCGCGTCGTCGTGGGCAGCCCCGCGCCGGAGGCGCACGAGGAGCTGCTGTCGGAGCTGCGGCGGGAGGCCGACCGCTCCGGGCAGTCGGTGCTGGTCGGGGTGCAGGGCAACCGCCTCGTGGTGCTGCTGTCCGAGCCGCCGGGCCTCGACACCGGCGGCGACATCGGCACGGTCGTCGAGGCGTTCGGACCGGGCCCGGTGGTCGTGGGGCCGCGGGCCGACGACCTGCCCGGCGCCCACGCGAGCGCCCGCGACGCCCTCGCCGGCCTGCGCGCGGCCCCGGCGCGCCCGGACGCCCCGCGCCCGGTGCTCGCCGACGACCTGCTGCCCGAGCGCGCCCTCGCCGGCGACGCCGTCGCCCACCGCAAGCTGGTCGCGACCGCGATCGAGCCGGTGGTCGCGCCGGGCGGGGAGCTGCTCGTGACGCTCGCGGCGTTCCTGGAGAGCGGCAACGCGCTCGAGGCGTGCGCGCGGGCGCTGTTCGTGCACCCCAACACCGTGCGGTACCGGCTGCGCCGGGTGAGCGAGCTCACCGGGCTGCGCCCGACCGACCCGCGCGACGCGTTCGTGCTGCGCATCGCGCTGCTCCTGTGGCGGCTCCACTCCCTCGACACGCCGTCCTGAGCTGGGCAGATCCAACAATCCGACGGGCGTCGACACCGGCCGTACCCCGATCTTGGGGTCGAGGTCTTTGGAGGAAACCTCCAAAACCCCTCCCGGGAGTTGGTGCGCGCGACGCATTCCGGTCGCACCCCGGTCCCCGGTTTCCTGGCTCTGTGATCGCCCTGCTCGCACCCGGCCAGGGATCCCAGACCCCGGGCATGCTCGCCCCGTGGCTCGACGACCCCGCGGCCGAGGAGACGCTCGCCCGATGGTCCGACGCCACCGGTCTCGACCTGCGCAGGCTCGGCAGCACCGCCGACGCCGACGAGATCAAGGACACCGCCGTCACGCAGCCGCTGGTGGTGGCGGGCGCGCTGCTCGCCGCGGCCCGCCTCACCGACCGCGTGTCGCTTCCCGCCGCCGCGCCCGCCGCGGGCCACTCCGTCGGGGAGCTGGCCGCGGCCGCGGTCGCCGAGGTGCTGACCCCGGACGCGGCCGTGTCGCTCGCCGCCGTGCGCGGCCGCGAGATGGCCGCCGCGTGCGCGCTCGCCCCGACGGGCATGAGCGCGGTGCTCGGTGGGAAACCCGACGAGGTGCTGGCGAAGCTCGCCGAGCTGGGATTGGACCCGGCCAACCGCAACGGGGCCGGTCAGGTCGTCGCGGCCGGACCGCAGGCCGCGCTCGCCGAGCTCGCGGCCGCCCCGCCGGAGCGGGCGAGGGTGATCCCGCTCCCGGTGGCCGGCGCGTTCCACACCCGGTTCATGGCGCCCGCCGAGGAGGCCATGCGCGCCCACGCCGAGAAGGTCACCCCGGCCGATCCGGTGCGGCCGCTGTTGTCGAACGCCGACGGCGCGGTCGTCACCGACGGCGGGGAGGCGCTGCGCAGGCTCGTCGCCCAGGTCACCCGCCCGGTGCGCTGGGACGCCTGCATGGCCCGCCTGCGCGAGCTCGGCGTCACGGCCGTGATCGAGCTGCCGCCCGCCGGCACGCTGGTCGGCCTCGTCAAGCGCGACCTCAAGGGCACGGCGACGCTGGCCCTCAAGACGCCCGACGACCTCGACAAGGCCGTCGACCTCATCACCGAACACGCGGGAGCCGACACGTGACGCGCACCAAGAAGCTCCGGACCGCCCCGCCGGTTGCCGGCGCCCGGCTCCTCGGCCTGGGCAGCACGCAGCCGGAGAACGTCGTCACCAACGACGACCTCGCGCAGCGGATGGACACCAACGACCAGTGGATCCGCGAGCGGGTGGGCATCCGGAGCCGCCGGATCGCCGAGGAGGGCACGCTGCTGGTCGACATGGCCGCCGAGGCGGGCGCCCGCGCCGTGAAGGACTCGGGGCTCGCGCCCACCGAGATCGACACGGTGATCGTCGCGACCTGCACGATGCCCAACGGCATCCCGAACGCCGCCGCGCAGACCGCGGACCGGATCGGCATCCCCGCGCCGGGCGCGTTCGACCTCAACGCCGCGTGCGCCGGCTTCTGCTACGGCGTCGGCACGGCCGCCGACCTGGTGCGCGCCGGGTCGTCGCGCCACGTGCTGGTGATCGGCGCGGAGAAGCTGTCGGACTGGGTGGACTGGACCGACCGCTCCACCGCGATCATCTTCGCCGACGGGGCGGGCGCCGCGGTGCTGGGCCCGGCGACCGACGACGAGTCGGTCGGCGTCGGCCCGCTCACGTGGGGCAGCGCGGGCGACATGGCCCAGACCATCCACATCAAGCCCGACACGAACGCCCTGTTCCAGGAGGGGCAGGCGGTCTTCCGCTGGGCCACCACCAAGATCGCGCCGGTAGCGCTGAAGGCGGTCGAGGCCGCCGGGCTCGAGCCCGCCGACATCGACGTGTTCGTGCCCCACCAGGCCAACCTGCGCATCGTCGACGCCGTGGCCAAGCGGCTGCGCAAGGAGGGTGCCCGCGAGGACATGGTCGTCGCCGACGACATCGTGCACTCGGGGAACACCTCGTCGGCGTCGATCCCGCTCGCCATGGACCACATGCGGGCCGACGGGCGCCTGCGGTCGGGGGACGTCGTGCTGCTCGCCGGCTTCGGCGCGGGCCTGTCCTTCGCGGCGCAGGTCGTCATCTGCCCCTAGGATCCCCTCGCTCTTCCCAGTCCACGACCCCAGAAGAAGGAGAGAACACCGTGGCCGACAACAACGAGATCCTCAGCGGGCTCGCCGAGATCGTCGAGGAGGTCGCCGGCATCGACACCGCCGAGGTGACGCCGGAGAAGTCGTTCGTCGACGACCTGGACATCGACTCGCTGTCGATGGTGGAGATCGCCGTGCAGGCCGAGGACAAGTTCGGCGTGAAGATCCCCGACGACCAGCTCGCCGAGCTCAAGACCGTCGCCGACGCCGTCGACTACATCGCGAAGAACCAGTGACCCGCTGCGGCGGGACCGGGAGGGATCATGAGCTCTGAGGTCGAGGTCGTCATCACCGGGCTCGGCGCGACGACCCCGCTCGGTGGGGACGTCGCATCGACCTGGGAGGGCATGCTCAGCGGCCGTTCGGGGGTCCGGCGGATCGACCGCGACTTCGACTGGATCGACCGGTACGACCTGCCGGTGCGGATCGGCGCGCCGCTGGCCGTCGAGCCCAGCGAGGTCCTGCCTCGGGTGCAGGCCCGCCGGCTGGACCGGGTGGAACAGCTGGCCCTCGTCGCCGCCAAGGAGGCGTGGGCGGACGCCGGGTCGCCCGAGGTGGACCCGGTGCGGCTCGGCGTGGTGGTGGGCACCGGCATCGGCGGCGTCACCACCCTGCTCGCGCAGGACGACCTGCTCGAGTCCGAGGGTCTGCGCAAGGTCTCCCCGCTGACGGTGCCGATGCTGATGCCGAACGGGCCCGCCGCGTGGATCAGCCTCGAGTTCGGCGCCCAGGGCGGCGTGCACGCGCCGGTCTCGGCGTGCGCCACCGGGGCGGAGGCACTGGCCTGGGCGCTCATGCTGATGCGCAACGGCGAGCTGGACGTCGTCATCGCCGGCGGCGCGGAGGCCTGCATCACCCAGCTGACGGTCGCCGGGTTCGCGCAATCGCGCACGCTGTCGCAGCGCAACGACGAGCCGGAGCGCGCCTCCCGGCCGTTCGACACCCAGCGCGACGGGTTCGTGCTCGGGGAGGGCGCCGGGGTCATGGTGCTGGAGCGGGCCGAGTTCGCGGCCGCGCGCGGCGCCGCGGTCCACGCCCGCCTCGCCGGCGCCGGGCTGACCGCCGACGCCTACCACATCACCGGGCCGGAGCCCGAGGGCATCGGGCAGTCGCGGGCGATCGCCAAGGCGGTGCGCGACGCCGGGCTCGAGCCCACCGACGTCGGCCACGTGAACTGCCACGCCACCTCCACGGTGGCTGGTGACGTGGGCGAGACCCGGGCCGTGCGCAAGGCCCTCGGTGACCACCCGGTGCTCACCGCGCCGAAGAGCTCCTTCGGTCACCTCGTCGGGGCGGCCGGCGCGGTCGAGAGCATCATCACGGTCCTCTCGGTCAAGGAGGGGATCATCCCGGCCACGCTCAACCTCGACGAGCTCGACCCCGGCGTGGAGCTCGACGTGGTGGCCGGTGAGCCGCGCAAGGTCGACCTGCAGGCCGCGGTCTGCGACTCGTTCGGCTTCGGCGGCCACAACGCCGCGCTCACCTTCACGAAGGCCTAGCGGCGCGGGCTCAGCACCTCTCACGCGCGGAACTGCCGCCCCCGGTCAGGTCGATCAGGGGCGGCGTTCCGCGCATCGGCAGCGTGGAGCGCCAACAGATGCGGGTGGCCGGCAGGTCCGGCGGGGCCTTCTCCACCGCCTGGCTGCTGATGAACCGCACCCGCACCAGCAACGTCCCGTCGGGGTCGCGGTCGATGCGGTCGACGCGGATCGACCCGTCCCGGGTCGTCGCGTAGGCCTCGAGCCACTCCTCCTCGCCGAGCGCCTCGGCCCGCTCCGGCACCACGGTGGTGCGCCACAGCTCGTAGTCGCGGCCGTTGATGGCGTCGTAGTGGCGCTGCAGCTGAGCGCGCACCGCCTCCCCGTCCGGGTCGGCCGCCGCGTCGGGGGACAGCTCCACCTCGCTCGGCCCGACCCCCTCGGCCGGCACCTCCGGTGGCTCGAGGCCGTCGCGCGACGCGAGCGCCACGGCGCCGCCCACCACCACGATCGCCGCGAGGACGACACCGACGGCCGTCGCCACCGTCCGCGTCACCGGGCCACGCCGCTCGCGCCCACCGCACACCCCCTCCGGGTTGATCGACGATCAGTGTGCCCGGCGCGGCCCGGACCGGCCAAACCACGGCGTGTCGGGGTGCGGACCCGCTAGTGCACGCCCTCCATGTGCCGGGAGATCCACGGGCTGATCGCGAGCACGACGAGCCCGATCACGATCACCACCAGGCCGTTCACACCGAAGTAGGCGAACTCGGCGTCCACCGAGTAGAACTGCGCGAGCACCCCGGACAGCGACGTCCCGAGGCCGACCGAGAAGAAGTACAGGGCCATCATCTGGGCCCGGAACGCCTCGGGGGCGAGCTTCGTGGTGACCGACAGCCCGATCGGTGACAGCAGCAGCTCGGACACCGCGAACAGGCCGAGGATCACGAGCACGGCGAGCGCGGGCGTGCTGCGCCCGGTGCCGCCCGCGAAGATCAGGAAGGCGAGGAACGCGACGCCCATGCCGATCACCCCGTAGGCGAACTTGCGCGGGGTCGACGGCGCCCGCCGGTCCAGCCGCGTCCACATCGCCGCGAACACCGGGGACAGGATGATGATCCAGATCGGCTCGAGGGAGCCGATCCAGGACGAGGGCGCGGTCCAGCCGAAGATGTTCCAGTTCATCCGCTCGTCGGAGTACACCGCGAGCACCGTGAAGATCTGCTGGAACAGCGACCAGAACGCGACGTTCGCGACGAACAGCGGGATGTAGGCGCGCACCTTGGTGTGCTCGCCTTGCGTCACCTTCGAGCTCGTGAGCATCGTGGCGAAGTAGGCGATCGAGGCGAGCACCAGCACCGCGCTGATCGCGCGGGGCAGGGCGGCGAGCGTCACCACGCCGGTGAGCGCCACGACGGCCACCACCACGACGATCGCGACCCCTGTGCCGATCGCCTTCGGGCGCGCGGCGGGCGGCAGCGGGTTGGGCGCGTGCCTGCCCGCGGCGCCGAGGTTGCGGCGGAACGCGGCGTACTGGGCGAGGCCGAGCGCCATGCCGACGGCCGCCGCCCCGAACCCGACGTGGAACCCGATGTTGTCCTGCAGCAGGCCGGTGACGAGCGGCCCGACGAACGCCCCGAGGTTGATCCCCAGGTAGAACAGCGTGAACCCGCCGTCGGCGCGCGGATCGCCCTTCGCGTAGAGGGTGCCGAGCAGCGACGACGCGTTGGCCTTCAGCGCCCCGCTGCCCAGGGCGACGAGCACGAGCCCGGCCGCGACCCCGGACAGGCCCGGCAGCACGGCGAGCGCGAGGTGGCCCAGCATGACGACGACGCCGCCGTAGAAAACCATGCGCTCCATGCCGAGCACCCGGTCGGCGAGCCACCCGCCCAGCACCGTGCTGAGGTAGACGGTGCCGCCGTAGGCGCCCACGATGCCGGTCGCGGTGGCCTGCGGCAGGCCGAGGCCGCCCTCCTCCAGGCTGTAGTAGAGGTAGTAGCCCAGGATGAGGAGCATCCCGTAGAACGAGAACCGCTCCCACAGCTCGACGCCGAACAGGTTGGTGAGCCCGATCGGGTGGCCGAACACGGTCCGGTCCGGCACGCCGGCGGGCTGCGCGGTCCCGGTCACCGCTGCCCCCTTCCGCTCTCGCAGGACCGACGGGGGATCGCCCCGCCGCGTCACGGGAGCAGGCTAGGTGCCGAAACGAAACAGTGCCGCCCGGCGGGGCGCCGTGCCCGCCCGGGCGGCCCGGTCGTCACCCGACCTGGTGAAGCAGCGTTCCGGCGGCCCCGTCCCCGGCCAGCCGGAACGGCTCGAGGGCGTCGTCCCAGGCCGAGCCGAGCAGCTCGTGCACCCGCCCGGCGAGGCGGCTCGCCGGGACCTCGGCCAGCAGGCTGCGCAGCCGGTCCTCCCCCACCACGATGTCGCCGTTGGCGCTGGTGCGGCCGTTCCACAGGCCCAGGTTGGGCACGTGGCAGAACCGCTCGCCGTCGACCCCCGGGCTGGGTTCCTCGGTGACCTCGAACCGCAGCATCGGCCACGCCCGCAGCGCCCCCGCCAGCGCACCACCGCTGCCCGCCGGTCCGGTCCAACTGCACTCGGCGCGCAATTGCCCGGGGGCGGCGGGTTGGGGAGACCACTGCAGCGAGACCTTGGTACCGAGCACGCCGGAAATCGCCCACTCGACGTGCGGGCAGACCGCAGTTGGCGACGAATGGATGAAAACCACGCCGCGTGCGTTCACTGCAGACCTCCAACGTCGACGAGGAACGTCTTCCCCTACGTCCTCGTGCGCGCGTCAGGCCCGCCGATCTCGGTTGTGAGTGATCAGTTTGCCCGCTCGGGCGCGACACGTCCAAACGCGACACGCCGTGCGGGCGTGTCGCGGCGGTGGACGGCTCACCAGTCGGGCAGCCCCGCGCCGTCGAGGTAGCTGTTGTCCTCCAGCACGGCGCGCCGCGACACCCGCAGCGGCGCCTCCGCCGCGTCGCGGCGGAACCGGTTGCCGCTGATCCGCACGTCCGCCGGGGCGCCGGGCTCGTCCTCGCGCAGCGTGTAGCGCCCACCCCCGAGCACGTTGCCCCGGATCAGGATGGGGCCCTCGTCCCGTGCCGCGCCCCGGTCGGGGTCGAGCAGCACGGCGGCGGCCCGCCCCGGCCCGCTGCCGACGTCGACCTGGTTGTCCTCGACGAGCACGTCGCGCCCGCTCCCCCGTACCACCAGCGCCGAGGCCTCCCGGCCGGGCGGCGTGGCGAAGTCGTGCACGGTGCTGTTGCGCAGCCGCGCGGACTCGCCGAGCCACGCGCCGTCGCCGGTGACGCGGGCGATCTCCACCCGCTCGCCGCTCCACCGGTCCCCGCCGATGGCGGCCTGCGGGAAGTCCCCGGTCAGCGTGACGTCCTCGATCCGGACCGAGCCGTTGGGGGTGGTGACGATGCCGAACGGCTGCGTGCCGTCGCCGATGACCCTGCTGCGGCGCACGACCACCTCGGGGGCGTCCACGACGAGCCCACCGCGGATCTCCCACCCGTCCAGGACGACACCCGGCGTCGTGATCGTCCGCGCCGCCGTCGGGCACAGCCGCAGGCCGTCCGGCACGCCGACGCTGCCGCGCTCCGGCGCGCGGTACGGGCCCGCCGCGGCGCACTCCAGCGCCGTGGCCGCAGGAGCGAGCGCCACCATCGGTGGGTCGAGCGCCGGGAACGTCGAGCCCTCGGTCGCGACCACCACGCCGGCGACGGCGAGCACGCACGTGGCGAACCCGAGGCCGGCGCGGGCGATCGCCTGCCCCGCCGTCCGCCTCATGGCCGCCTCTTCATGGCGCAAAGGGTACGTCCGGATGGGCGCGACGTCGGTGGAGTCGGTCCTACGCGGAGTGAATCGTTATCACGTTGTGTAGTGCCGTATGCCGTCGCGGTCCTCGGCCGTGACGAGCTCGCGCTCGGCGAGCACCTCGAGGTGCGCGGAGGTCTCGATGGTGGCGAGCATCCGGTTGAACAGGTCGAGTTCGGCGAACGGGGTGTCGCGCCGGGTCCACAGCAGCACCTCGGCCACCTCGAAGGCGGTCGAGCGGCCGTCCTGCACGGCCGCGAGGGTGGCGTCGAGCCGTTTCGCGTGGTGGGTGATCAGCTCGTCCACCCGCTGGTGCACCCGCATCCCGGTCGGGCCGTGCGCGGGCAGCAGCGCGGCGTCGGGCCGGGAGCGCACCAGCTCCAGCGAGGTGAGGAAGTCGGTGAGCGGGCTCTGCCGCGGCGCGGGCTCCAGCCCGAGCGACGGTGTGATCCGCGGGAGCACGTGGTCGCCGGAGAACAGCAGCTCGGCCGCCGGGTCGGCGAACACGACGTGGCCGCGGGTGTGCCCCGGTGTCGCGACGGCCTCCAGCACCCGCTGGTCCGGCTCGCCCGCGCCGACGACGATGCGCGCGCCGTCGTCGATCCACTCGTCGGGGAACTCGTACTCGTTGGGGCCGTCCGGCGGCGCCATCCGCTCGAGCTGGCGGACGATCGCGCCCGCGCCCGCCCGCCGCAGCTGGTCCAGCTGGCGGCGGCGTTCCCGGCGCGGCAGCGCGAGCTCCTCGAGACCGGGTTGCTCCCCGCGGCCCAGCGCGACCCGCGTGCCGAACTCCCGCCGCAGCACCACCGCCTGCGTGTAGTGGTCGCGGTGGACGTGGGTGACGAGGAACCGGCGCACGTCACCCAGCCCCGCGCCGAGCTCGGCCAGGGCCTTGGCGAGCGCCTCCCGGGACTGGGCGAGCGCCCACCCGGCGTCGACCAGCGTCAGCCCGGCGCCGTCGGCCAGCGCGTAGACGTTGACCGCGCGCAGCCCGTCGTTCGGCAGCGGGAGCGGGATCCGGTACACGCCGGGGGCGCAGCGGTACACCCCTGGAGCCGTCCAGTCACCCGCCGGGTCATCGTCGACGATCACACGCCCTCCTCCCGCTACGCCTCGACACGCTACGTCGCCGTGACGGACGTGCACGCGGGAGTGGCGAGTTGCACAGCCCCGCCGCGGCGCGGGAAGCGGGCCGACGCGCCGAGGGGGCCGACCGGTGCGGTCGACCCCCTCGGCGTGGGTGGATCAGCTGCAGCCGCTGGTGGAGCCGCAGCCCTCGCAGACGTAGCAGGACCCGGCCGGGCGCATCTTGGTGCCGCAGGTCATGCACAGCGGCGCGTCGGCGGCCTTGCCGAGACGCAGCTCCAACAGCTCGGTGGAGCTACCCACCTCGGCAGGTGCCGGGGCCTCGGCCTTCGACGCGACCTCCTTGCCCTCGGCCCTGCCGGCCTCCTTGCCGGTGTCCGTGGTGGGGGCGGCGTCGACCGAGGACCGCAGCGCCTCGACGTCGACCTCGCCGAACCCGGCCCCGTAGTCGGCGCCCGTGACCTGCGCCGCCCGCTCCTCGGCCGAGAAGATGCCCAGCTCGGCGCGCTTCTCGTACGGCAGGTAGTCGAGCGCGAGCCTGCGGAACAGGTAGTCGAGCACGCTCGTGGCGATCCGGATGTCCGGGTCGTCGGTCATGCCCGCCGGCTCGAAGCGCAGGTTGGCGAACTTCGAGACGTAGAACTCCAGCGGGATGCCGTACTGCAGGCCCACCGAGATCGACATGGAGAACGCGTCCATCACGCCGGCGAGCGTGGATCCCTGCTTGCCGAGCTTGACGAAGATCTCGCCGAGGCCGTTGTCGGGGTAGGAGCCCGCGGTGAGGTAACCCTCGGCGCCGCCGACGGTGAACGAGATCGTCTGGCTGGGCCGCTTCTTCGGCAGCCTGCGGCGGACCGGGCGCGACTCGACCACGACCTTGGTGTTCTCGCCCTCGGCCGACTCGCTCTTGCGGGCCTCCTTGCCCGCCGACAGCGGCTGCCCGACCTTGCAGTTGTCGCGGTAGATGGCGAGGGCCTTCAGGCCGAGCTTCCAGCCCTCCATGTAGATCTTCTCGACGTCCTCGACGGTGGCCGACTCCGGCATGTTCACCGTCTTGGAGATCGCGCCGGACAGGAACGGCTGGACCGCGGCCATCATCCGCACGTGCCCCATGGGGGAGATGGACCGCTCCCCCATGGCGCAGTCGAACACCTCGTAGTGCTCCGGGCGCAGCCCGGGGGCGTCGACGACGTGGCCGTGCTCGCCGACGTACTCGACGATCGCCTCGATCTGCTCGGGCTGGTAGCCGAGCTTGGCCAGGGCCCGCGGCACCGTCTGGTTGACGATCTGCATCGAGCCGCCGCCGACCAGCTTCTTGAACTTGACCAGCGCGAGGTCGGGCTCGATGCCGGTGGTGTCGCAGTCCATCATCAGGCCGATCGTGCCGGTGGGGGCGAGCACCGAGGCCTGCGCGTTGCGCCAGCCGTTGCGGGCGCCGATCTGCAGGCACTCCTGCCACACCTTGGTGGCGAGCTTGTGCACCGGCGCGCTCGCGACCAGCGTGCGCACGTCGTCGTTGGCGGCGGCGTGCTTGCGCATGACCCGCTGGTGGGCCTCGGCGTTGCGGGCGTAGCCCTCGTACGGGCCGACGACGCCCGCCAGCTCCGCCGAACGCTTGTAGGCCGCACCGGTCATCAGGGAGGTGATCGACGCCGCGAGCGCCCGGCCGCCGTCGGAGTCGTAGGCGTGGCCGGTGGCCATCAGCAGCGCGCCGAGGTTGGCGTAGCCGATGCCCAGCTGGCGGAACTTGCGGGTGGTCTCGGCGATCGCCTCGGTCGGGAAGTCGGCGAAGCAGATGGAGATGTCCATCGCCGTGATGATCAGCTCGACCGCCTTCTGGAACCGCACGGCGTCGAACTGGCCGTCGTCACCGAGGAACTTCAGCAGGTTGAGCGACGCGAGGTTGCAGCTGGAGTTGTCCAGGTGCATGTACTCCGAGCACGGGTTGGACGCGGTGATGCGGCCGGACTCGGGGCAGGTGTGCCAGTCGTTGATCGTGTCGTCGTACTGGATGCCCGGGTCGGCGCACTCCCACGCCGCCTGCGCGATCTTGCGGAACAGCGCCCGCGCCGGCACCCGCTCGATGACCTCGCCGGTGAGCCGGGCGCGCAGCCCGAACTCCTCGTCGTTCTCGACGGCGCGCATGAACTCGTCGCTCACGCGCACCGAGTTGTTGGCGTTCTGGTACTGCACCGAGGTGATGTCGGCGCCGCCGAGGTCCATGTCGAAGCCCGCGTCGCGCAGGACGCGGATCTTCTGCTCCTCCTTGGCCTTGGTCTCGACGAACTCCTCGATGTCGGGGTGGTCGACGTCGAGCACGACCATCTTGGCCGCCCGCCGGGTGGCGCCGCCGGACTTGATGGTGCCCGCGCTCGCGTCCGCCCCGCGCATGAACGACACCGGGCCCGAGGCGGTGCCGCCGGAGGAGAGCAGCTCCCTGGAGGAGCGGATGCGGGAGAGGTTGAGCCCGGCGCCGGAACCGCCCTTGAAGATCAGCCCTTCCTCGCGGTACCAGTTCAGGATCGACTCCATGGTGTCGTCCACGGAGAGGATGAAGCACGCGCTGACCTGCTGCGGGCTGGACGTGCCGACGTTGAACCACACCGGGGAGTTGAAGCTGAACACCTGGTGCAGCAGCATCCAGGTGAGCTCGTGGGCGAAGATCTCCGCGTCTTGCTCGGTGGCGAAGTAGCCGTGCTCGAGACCGGCCCGGTGGTACACGCCGACCACGCGGTCGATCAGCTGCTTCAGGCTGGACTCGCGCTCCGGCGACCCGACGGCGCCCCGGAAGTACTTGCTGGTGACGATGTTCGTGGCGTTGACCGACCAGAAGTCGGGGAACTCCACGCCGCGCTGCTCGAAGTTGACGGTGCCGTCGCGCCAGTTGGTCATGACGACGTCGCGGCGCTCCCAGGTGACCTCGTCGTACGGGTGGACCCCCGGGGTGGTGTAGAGCCGCTCGACGGTCAGGCCCGCCTGCTTGCCCGCTTTCGCGCTGCTCTTCTTGCCGCGTCCGGATGCGGCACCGACGGTCTCGGTCATGCTCTCCCTCTCATTGCGCGCGCATCGGCAGGCTGGGGTCCACGATGCGCGCATCGCTGCGGTACGGCGGATGTGCGGCGGTGCATTTCGACGACGTCCGGCATCGCTCGGGCAGGCCGGACCCACCGGGCGGCCGTTGCCGTCCGGTCGTGACGGGGATGGGGCTGGCGGTCAGTCGGGCGGGTCGCCGCCCGGTGGTCTGCGCAAGTCGGAGATCTCCTTCTCGAAGTCCTCGATCGAGGAGAACGACTTGTAGACGCTGGCGAAGCGCAGGTACGCCACCTCGTCCAACTCGCGGAGCGGGCCGAGGATGGCGAGGCCGACCTCGTGGCTCGGGATCTCGGCCGCACCACCCGCGCGGACGGACTCCTCGACCCGGTGGGCGAGCTTCTGGAGCGCGTCCTCGTCGACGGGGCGGCCCTGGCAGGCCCTCCGGACCCCGTTGACGACCTTCTCCCGGCTGAAGGGTTCGGTGACGCCGCTGCGCTTGACGACGGCGAGCACGGGCTCCTCGACCGTCGTGAACCGGCGGCCGCACGCCGCGCAGGACCTCCTGCGCCGGGTGGCCTGACCGTCGTCGACCTCGCGGGAGTCGATCACCCGGCAGTCCGAGTGACGGCAGAACGGGCAGCGCATCGGCACCCACCCCCTTCTGCAGAACCCCACCCGTTGTCGAACGACACGAGTGTAACCACAACATGTAGGGGCAGGGGAAGCAGGACACCCCAATCGGTACGGGTGTGTCGACCGAACGGGACGAACCTGACGAGATCACCGCGCGACCGCCCCGTAGCGTCAGCCGAAGCTCACCCTGAGCACCTGCCCGGGACGCAGCGGCACCGATCCGAGGGAGTTGTCGGTGACGATCCGCTCGGCGAGCGCGGCCACCTCGGGCCCGGGGGCGCCGGGCGCGAGCCGCTGCGCGACCTCCCACGGGGTGCGCTCGGCCCCGACCGTGACGACGACCGACTGCGGGCTGCGGACCGCCTCCTCGGCCACGCGGACCGCCGCGGCGGAGGAGGCCAGCACCCCGAGCGAGACCACCACGGCGGCCGCGGCGGCCGCCACGGCGAGCCCGGCCAGGGCGCGGCGGAGACGCTCGAACGGCGCGCGCCCGCGCGGGACGTGCAGCGGGACCGGCAGCGGCCTCCGCACCAGCGTGCGCACGCCCGGCAGCGGCAACGGCACCCGGCGACCACCGGAGGGCACCTGCGGCCGCTCGGCCTCGGCGGGGCGGACCGCGACCGCGCTCACCAGCGGCCGGACCGGGCGGGGTCCGTTCGCCGAGCGGCGCCGCCGCGGCAGCACCCGCCGCTCGCGCACCGCCTGCACGGCCGTGCCCCGCTCCTGCCCACTTCGTTCGTACATATCGCCGCCTCCGCTCCTGTGCCGTGGCGCAGCCTGAACAAGTGTTCGAACGAACGTCTGTGCGAAGTGTGTACCACCGCGGTCCGACAGAATCGAGAAACGCGGGCGTGTCGTTCGAACATGTGTTTGGCGAGCGGCCCGTTCGAGGCTACGGTCGGACCCGACGACGGTGGCGGCCGCACCCAGCCGACACCACCCACACCGGCGGGCGGCCCGCGCCGCCCACGAGGAGGAGGCGCAGCAGATGGCACGGGACCACCCGGGCAACGGCGGCGACGCCGACGGGACCGCGCAGGTGAGCACGTTCCCCGACCCGCCGAACGAGCCGGCGGGGCTCACCCCGCGGCAACGCAAGGTCCTCGAGGTGATCCGCGACTGGGTCGAGCGGTTCGGCTACCCGCCGAGCGTCCGGGAGATCGGCGACGCCGTCGGCCTCACCTCGACCTCGTCCGTGCACCACCAGCTGCGCGCGCTCGAACGGAAGGGCTACCTGCGCCGCGACCCGAACCGCACCAGGGCGGTCGACGTGCGCGGCCCCGAGGAGGTCGTGCGGGGCGGCGAGAACACCGCCGACGCCGCAGCCGACGCGGGCGAGACCCCGGCGCGCGACCTGCACCCCGAGCCGGCGATGGTCCCGCTGCTGGGCAACATCGCCGCCGGTGGGCCGATCCTCGCCGAGCAGGCCGTCGAGAGCGTCTTCCCCCTCCCCCGCGAGATCGTCGGTGAAGGCACGCTCTTCCTCCTCAACGTCCGGGGCGACTCGATGATCGAGGCGGCCATCACCGACGGCGACTGGGTCGTCGTCCGCCAGCAGCCGGTCGCCGAGAACGGGGAGATCGTCGCCGCGATGATCGACGGCGAGGCCACCGTCAAGACGTTCAAGCGCCGCGACGGGCACGTCTGGCTGATGCCGGCCAACCCGGCCTACGACCCGATCCCCGGCGACGACGCCACCATCCTCGGTCGGGTCGTGGCGGTGTTGCGCAGGCTCTGACGAGTCAGCCGCGCTGCCTGCCGCGCAGCGCGGCCGCCGCCGTGACCACCAGCAGCACCCCCACCACGGCGCCGCCGCCCAGCGCGGCAGGCAGCCACGGGGGCGGTCCGGGGTCCCCCACGACCTCGGGGGCGGAGGCCGGTGGCAGCGGGACGACCAGCACCGGGTCGCCCGCGAGCCCGGCGGCGCCGGGTACGGCGCGGATCTCGCCGCGCACGCCGTGGCGGGTCTCCGAGCCGGACAGCAGGGTGCCGTCGGGCTCGAACGCGATCGCCTCGCCCTGCGGTTCTGCGGGGAGCGGGATGCGCACGGGCGGCTGGTTGAACGCGGCCACGAGGTCGCCCCCGCTGACCGGGAACAGCCACGCGTCGGTGTAGGTCCGCACCGCGACGACGGCGCCGTCGGCGGTCGCGGCCGCGCCCGTGACCAGCCGCGAGCCGATCCCGCCCACCGGGCCACCGCGGGTGTCCGACGCGGGCAGGGCGAGCTCGCCCACCCGCAGCAACGGGCTCGGTCCCTCGCCCTCGGGCGGTTCGGCGGTGCGGTAGAGGCCCGCCGGGCGGCCGACCTCCTTGGTGATCACGAACGGGCGACCCTCGGCGTCCACCAGCAGCGCCTCGGCGTCGTGCGGCCCGTCGGGATAGGTGAGCCGGTGCAGCCGCGGCTCGCCGCGCACCGGCAGCACGGCGACCGCGACGGTCTCGCGGCGCCGGTCGTTGTCGCCGAGGTCGCCGACCCAGAGGGCGCCGTCCGGGCCGACGGCGAGGTCCTCGACGTCGTAGGGGTCGATGCCCGCCGTGCGGGTGTCGATCACGGCGCAGTCGGTGCGGTCGATGCGGTGGACCTGCACGCGGCGGCCCCCGTCGCTCATCGCCCACAGGCCGCCGTCGACCACGACCATGCCCGACAGCTCACCGAGCCGGGGATCGTCCACCGCACACAGCGTCTCGGGAGCAGGTGGGGCCTCCGGCGCGGGCGCGCCGGCGAGCACCAGTGCGACGAGCAGTCCGATCAGCGCGCCAGGCCCTCGCTCGGCTCGGACGCCGCGGCCCGCTCGGGCCCGCCGGCGACCGCGTACGGCAGCGCGGCGGTGGCGAGCTCGGGGCCGACCCGGGCACGCAGCCGCGTGCCCTCGGGGGTGTGCTCCTCGGCGAGCACCTCGCCCTCGGCGTGCACGCGCGCGACCAGCGACCCCTGCGCGTACGGCACCAGCAGGTCGAGCTCGACCTCGGGCTTCGGGAGCAGCTCCGCGATGCGCTCGCGCAGCACGTCGACCCCCTCGCCGGTGCGCGCGGAGCAGAACACCGCGTCCGGCAGCAGGTGGCGCAGCCGGGCCAGCTGCAGCTCGTTCGCCGCGTCGATCTTGTTGACGACGAGCAGCTCGTGCGGCATCGCGCCGTACTCCTCGCCGACCTCGACCAGCACCTTGCGGACCGCGGCGATCTGGTCCTCCGGCAGCGGGTCGGACGCGTCGACGACGTGCACCAGCAGGTCGGCCTCCGCCGTCTCCTCCAGCGTGGAGCGGAACGCCTCCACGAGCTGGTGGGGCAGGTGGCGGACGAACCCGACCGTGTCGGTGAGCGTGTAGGTGCGCCCGTCGGCGGTGGACGTGCGGCGGGTGGTGGGGTCGAGCGTGGCGAACAGGGCGTTCTCGACCAGCACACCCGCGCCGGTGAGCGCGTTGAGCAGGCTCGACTTGCCGGCGTTGGTGTAGCCGACGATCGCGACCGACGGGACCTCGTTGCGCCGCCGCGCGCTGCGCTTGGTGACGCGCTTGCGCTTCATGTCGGCGATCTCGCGGCGGAGCTTGGCCATCCGGTTGCGGATGCGGCGCCGGTCGAGCTCGATCTTCGTCTCGCCGGGGCCGCGGCCGCCGATGCCGACGCCGCCCGCGGCGCGGCCACCGACCTGCCGCGACAGCGCCTCACCCCACCCGCGCAGGCGCGGGAGCAGGTAGGACAGCTGGGCCAGCTCGACCTGCGCCTTGCCCTCCTTGGAGCGGGCGTGCTGGGCGAAGATGTCGAGGATCAGCGCGGTGCGGTCGATGACCTTGACCTTGAGCTTCTCCTCCAGCTGGCGCAGCTGGCCCGGGGACAGCTCGCCGTCGACGATCACCGTGTCGGCGCCGGCGGCGTGCACGATCTCGCGCAGCTCGTCGACCTTGCCCGCGCCGATGTAGGTGGCCGGGTCGGGCCGCGAGCGGCGCTGGATGAGGCCGTCGAGCACCTGGGAGCCCGCGGTCTCGGCGAGGCGCGCCAGCTCGGTCAGGGAGTTCCTGGCCTGCTCGGCGGTGCCCTCGGTCCAGACCCCGACGAGCACCACGCGCTCCAGGCGCAGCTGGCGGTACTCGACCTCGGTGACGTCGGAGAGTTCGGTGGACAGGCCCGCGACCCGGCGCAGCGAGCTGCGCTCCTCGAGCTCGTAGTCGCCCTGCGTCGGGCGGAGCTCCTCGTCGGGTACGGACAGGACAGGATCAGTCATCGTGCTAGTCATGCTCCCACGTCAACGCCCGGACGTCCCGTTTGATTCCGCGTCGACCCCGGCGCGTCGCGGGGACGGACCCGAGCGCCACCCCCGCGAGGAGCAGCGCGCACGCGGCCGGCGCCGCAACCCCGTGCGCCAGGTGCAACACGGCGTCGGCGAGCTGGACGAGCCCCGTGACCACCAGCAGCGGGGCGAGCGGCGCGCGGGGCGACCGCACGGCGCGGACGAGCACGACGAGCAGCACGCCGGCAAGCGCGATGCTGCGCAGCGAGGTGGCGGCCGCGTAGAACGCGGCCCCGGGCGTGGCGGCCATCCCCGGGGGCAGGGCGAACGCGGGGTCGGCGAGCACGGCCGTGGAGACCGCGACCGTCACGAGCGCGGCCGCCGCGTTCGCCGCGAGGAGGGCCCGCCACCTCATCGGGCGGCCTCCAGCGGGCCGGTCAGGTGCTCCGGCCGCAGGCCGACCGCGACGACCCGCCCGAACACGTCCAGGAACCCGGGCACGTGGCGCAGGGTGCGCAGCGGCTGCGGGACCCGCAGCGGGGGCCGCCGCTCCTGCGCGTCGCGCGGGGGCGGGACGATCGCCCTGCGCTGCGTGATCCGCTGCAGCGCCTGGGTGAGCACGGTGGGCGGCATCCGCCTGCGCTGGACGGCGGCGAGGTGCCGGTCGGTCACCGAGCCGGCGCGCAGCGGCGGGACCAGGGTGCGGGCCGCCGCCACCGCGTCCTGGATCGCGAGGTTGATGCCGACGCCCGCGACCGGGGTCATGGCGTGCGCGGCGTCGCCGATGCACAGCGCGCCCGACGCCCACCAGCGCGCGAGGCGGTCCTGGCGGACCTCCAGCCGGGCGACGTCGGCCGCGGTGACCGCGTCGATCCGGTCGGCGAGCACCGGCGCGAGCGCGCGTACGCTGCGGCCGACCACCCCGAGCGCGTCGGCCTCGCCCTTGCCGATCAGGACGGCGACCTGCCAGTAGGTGTTCCGGTTGATCATGACGATGCCGCCGCGCCCCGAGAACCGGACCATCGTGCCGTCCGGGTCGCTCTCGCGCATCGGCACGCGGACGTAGAGGCAGTCGAACGGCGCGGCGAGCGGCCGCGGGACCAGGCCGAGGGCCTCCCGGACCCGGGAGTGCCGCCCGTCGCAGCCCACCACGAGCTGCGCGCGCAGCTCGTGCACGGTGCCCGTCGTGCGGTCGGTGTAGCGCACGCCCACCACGCGGCCGTGCTCGCGCACGAGCCCGTCGACTTCGGCCGACATCACGATGCGGAAGTGCGGCGACTCGCGCGCGGCGGCGACGAGCATGTCGAGGAAGTCCCACTGCGGCACGAGCGCGATGTGCTGGTGCCGCCCCGGCAGGCGGCCGAACCGCGGGGCCACCGCGCCGTCGTCGAAGACGATCTCGATCCGGTCCTCCACCCGGTGCGGCAGCGCGGCGAACCGCTCCCCCAGCCCGAGCTCGTCCAGCAGGCCGAGGGTGGAGGCGTGCACGGTGTCGCCGCGGAAGTCGCGCAGGAAGTCGGCGTGCTTCTCCAGGACGACGACGTCCACCCCGCACCTGGCCAGCAGCAGCCCGAGCACGACGCCCGACGGCCCTCCGCCGACCACGATGCACCCGTCCATCAGACCCTCCCGATCGAGCGGGGACTTTTTCCCCGGTTACCGTCGACCTAGCATAAGCGGGGAAAATTCCCCTTTCGACGGAAGGCAGGCGAAGGTGCGGGCCGACGCGCGGCACAACCGGGACCGGATCGTCGCCGCCGGGCGCGAGCTGATGCTCGAGCGCGGCGTCGAGGCGCCGCTCGACCAGATCGCGGCCCGCGCGGGCGTCGGCAACGCGACGCTCTACCGGCACTTCCCCACCCGGGCCGACCTCGTGCGGCGGGTGGTCCTGCACGACATGGAGCGGGTGCGCGCGGAGGCGGCCGCGGCGCTCGACGCCGAGCCGACGGGGTGGGCCGCGCTGCGCCGCTTCTGCACGGTCGTCGTGGAGGAGCGGCTCGTCGCGCTGCTGCCGATCGCCGGGCCGCACCTGGTGCGGGACGCCGAGTTCGCCGCCGTCCGCGACGGGCTGGTCGCGGCGCTCGACGCGCTGCTCGCCGCGGCCCGCGCCGACGGCTCCCTGCGCGCCGACGTCGAGGCGGGCGACGTGGTGCTCACGCTCGCCGCGGTGATGCGCCCGCTGCCCGGGCTCCCCGCGGCGCTCGTCGAGGCGATGCAGGCGCGCCACCTCGGGCTGGTGCTCGACGGGCTGCGGGCGCAGGCGGCGAGCCCGCTGCCTGGCGCGCCCGTCTCGGCCGACGACATCACCGCCCGGCTCGCCGCCGGTCAGGAACCCGGGTAGATCGACAGGTACACCGCGACGGCCTCGCCGTCCTCCGGCTCCGGGTGGTGGGCGTAGCGGTCGAGGACGGCCGAGAGCTCCGCGCGCAGGGCGGCGGCGTCCTGCGGGGCGAGCCGCACGGCGAGCCTGCTCTGCTCCAGCGCGCCCACCCCGACCTCGGCGACCTCGTCGAGGTAGGCCTGCAGGATCGCCTCGGCGAGCGAGGGGTCGCGCCCGGCGTCCTCGAGCTGCCACGACAGCCGCGTGCCGCGGTAGGGGATCTCGGTGGAGCCGCGGGGCCCGGGCCGCGGCGGCAGCGGCTCCAGGAAGCCGTGTTTCACCAGCCGCCGCACGTGGTGCAGCGTCGTGGCCGGGTCCCGGTGCAACCGCGCGGCGATCTGGGCGTTGGTCAGCGGCTCGTGCAGCGTCAGCCGGATGATCCGCAACCGGACGGCGGACGCGAGCGTGGCGGTCTCGTCCTCGGTCGCGGGTCGGCGACCCCTCCTGCTCACCGGCACACCTTACCGATTGACGGTTTCCAATCGGTCCTGCCAGGCTCTGGCCGTGAACCTCTGGCGGCACCGGGACTTCCTGCTCCTGTGGTCCGGTGAGACGGTCAGCCAGGTCGGCACGATGGTCAGCCACCTCGCGCTCCCCCTGCTCGCCGCCACCGCGCTCGGCGCCACGCCCTGGGAGATGGGGCTGCTCGTCGCCGCGGAGCGCGCGGCGTTCCTGCTGGTCGGGCTGCCTGCGGGCGTGCTGCTGGATCGGGTCCGCCGCCGCCCGGTCATGATCGCTGCCGACGTGGTGCGGTTCGCGCTGTTCGCGAGCATCCCGGCCGCGTGGGCGCTGGGGGTGCTGACGTTCGCGCAGCTGCTCGTCGTCGCGCTGCTCGGCGGCGTCGCCACCGTCTTCTTCGACGTCGGCTACCAGTCCGTGTTGCCGTCGGTGGTCGGGCGGGACGGGCTCGTGGAGGGCAACGCGAAGCTCGAGTCGACGCGGGCCGGGGCCGAGGCCGCGGGGCCCGCCATGGCCGGCGGCCTGGTGCAGGCGGTCGGCGCGGCGTTCGCGGTGCTGCTCGACGCGGTCAGCTACCTCGTCTCCGCGGCGTTCCTCGCCGCGATGCGCACCCGCGAGCCGGCACCGCCGCGCGCGGCCCGCTCGCTGCGCGCCGAGATGACCGAGGGCCTGCGGTACGTGCTCGGCCACCCGCTGCTGCGCCCGATCGCGCTGTGCACGGGCACGGCCAACCTGTTCAGCGGCGTGCTGTCGGCCGTGTCGGTGCTGTTCCTCGCCCGCGAGCTGGGCGTGGAGCCCGCCGTGGTCGGGCTGGTGCTCGCGGCGGGCAGCGCGGGCGGGCTCGTCGGCGCGCTCACCGCGGGGTGGTGGATCCGCGGGCTCGGGCAGGGCCGCACCGTCGTCGTCGCGCTGCTGGCGACCGGCCCGGTCGCGCTCGTGCTGCCGCTGACGACGAGCGGGGCGGGCCTCGCGTGGTTCGCGCTCGGCACGGGCGCGGTCGCCTACGGCGGCGTCGTCTACAACGTGGCGCAGGTGAGCTTCCGCCAGAGCGTCACGCCGGACCGCCTGCTCGGGCGGATGAACGCGAGCATCCGGTTCCTCGTGTGGGGCACCATCCCGATCGGGGGCCTGCTCGGCGGCGCGCTCGGCGAGCTGCTCGGACTGCGCGCGACGCTGCTGGTCGCGGCGATCGGGATGGTGCTGTGCCCCGCGTGGGTGCTCGCCTCACCGCTGCGGCGGCTGCGCGACCTCCCCGACGACGTCGAGGCAGCCGCTCAGGCCTGAGCCCACAAGGACGGGTCGAGCTCGCCGTGGGCCACCAGCACGGCCGGGCCGTGCAGGACCGTGGTGGCCGCGTCCACCGACACCCGCAGCCGCCCGCCCGGCGCGCGCACGGCGACGGTGCCGGTGTCGCGGCCGGCGTGGCGCAGCGCGGCGACCACGGCGGCCACCGTGCCGGTGCCGCAGGAGCGCGTCTCCCCCACGCCGCGCTCGTGCACCCGCATGGCGACCTCGCCGCCGTCGAGCGGGGTGACGAACTCGACGTTCACCCCGTGCGGGAACACGGCGGGGTCGTACGCGGGCGGGTGGGTGAGGTCCAGCTCCTGCAGCGGCACCTCGGTGACGCACGCCAGGTGCGGGTTGCCGACGTCGACGGCCACGCCGGCGAACGCCCGCCCGTCCACCCCGGCCGTGGCCTCCTCGCCGACCGCGGCCGGGCCCATGTCGACCGAGATCTCCTCGTCCGCCACGCGCACGCGGCGCACGCCGGCCCGGGTGCCCACCAGAAGCTCGCCGCCCGCCGAGAGCCGGCCCGCGTGCTGGAGGTAGCGGGCGTAGACGCGCACGCCGTTGCCGCACATCTCCGCGATGCTGCCGTCGGCGTTGCGGTAGTCCATGAACCACTCGACGCCGGGCTCCGGCGCGGGCCCGTCGCCCAGCGCGTCCCAACGCACGACCCGCAGCACGCCGTCGGCGCCGAGGCCGCGGCGGCGGTCGCACAGGGCGGCGACCCGCTCCGGCGTGAGGTCCAGCTCGCCGTCGGGGTCGGGGAGCACCACGAAGTCGTTCTCCGTGCCGTGCCCCTTGCTGAAACGCACCACGCGGCGAGCCTACGTGCCGCGCACGTGCCGCAACGCCTCGGCCACGAGCCCGGGGCCCGCGCCGTCCAGCCAGCGGATGCGCTTGTCCCGGCGGAACCAGGAGCGCTGCCTGCGGACGAACCGGCGCGTCGCCACCACCGTCTCCGCGGCCGCGGCGGCGAGGTCACCCGCACCGTCCAGGGCGGCGATGACCTGCTGGTACCCCAGCGCCCGGGACGCCGTGCGGCCCTCCCGCAGGCCGCGGGCGAGCAGGGCGCGGGTCTCGTCGACCAGGCCCGCGGCGAACATGCGGGCCACCCGCCGGGCCACCCGCAGGTCGAGCTCGGCGGTCGGGCGGTCGAGGCCGAGCAGCACGGCGTCGTAGCGCGCGGTGTCCGGGGTGGGCAGCCGGGCGGGGAAGGGCTTGCCCGTCAGCGCGACCACCTCGAGGGCCCGCACGATGCGCCTGCCGTTGGAGGGGAGCACCACCTCGGCCGCCGCCGGGTCCACCTCGGCGAGGCGGGCGTGCATGGCCGCGGGGCCGACCTCGGCGAGCTCGGCCTCCAGCCGGGCGCGCAGCTGCGGGTCGGTGCCGGGGAACTCCAGGTCGTCGACCACCGCCTGCACGTACAGCCCGGACCCGCCCACCAGCACCGGGGTCCTGCCCGCGGCGAGCAACCGCTCGACGACCTCGCGGGCGTCGCGCTGGTAGGCGGCCACCGCCGCGGTCTCGGTGACGTCGAGGACGTCGAGCAGGTGGTGGGGCACGCCCGCGCGCTCGTGCGGGGCCAGCTTGGCCGTCCCGACGTCCATCCCGCGGTAGAGCTGCATCGCGTCGGCGTTGACCACCTCGCCGTCGAGCTCCTGGGCGAGCGCCACCCCGAGGTCGGACTTGCCCGTCGCGGTGGGGCCGACGACCGCGACCAACCGCATCATGCGCCCGCCGCCCCCACGCCCCCGACCGCGCTCTCCGCGCCGGACGCCCGCCGCGGCGCGGAGAGCGGCGGCCCGGCGGACGCGGCGAGAATCGTGACCACGGAGCGCAGCGTAAGCGGCACCGCTGCGCGACTCCGACGGGCCGTCCGGAGCGCAGCGCCCGTCCGGGCTGTTCCGGTCGGGCGGGCGAGCTGTTTGAATCGCGGAAGGCCACCGGTTCCGTGGGACCGGCCGCGGCCGAGTGCACGGCCCCGCCCCCACGGGCGGGGCGCCCGTCCCGCGAGCGACGGGCCGGAGCGAGGAGGTCGACCGTGTCGGAGCACCAGGGGAGCGGAACGCCGGAGCCGGTGGAGGACCGGGCTTCGAACCACACGCAGGTCGTGCCGGCGGAACCCGGCGCGGGGGCCGGCGCCGAACCCGGCGCCGGGCTGGAGGCCTCGGCCACCGCCTCCGCCGCCGAACGGACCGAATCGGCCCAGACCGGAACGGCCCAGACCGGAACGGCTCGAACCGGGGCCGACCAGGCGAACGCCGCGGTGCCCGCGCCCCCGCCCGCGTCGACGACCCCGGCCCCGCCGCCGGGTCCGCGACCCGTGCCCGGACCGCCGCGCGGTCCGCGCCCGCCCGTGCCCGGCGCCCCGGCGGCCCGGCCGGCGCCGCCGCCGCGTCCGGCACCGCCCGCCCGGCCCGGCCCGCCGCCGCCGGTCGTGCGCCCGGAGCCCGCACCCGCGCCCGCCGGGCCCGCCGCCCCGATCACCGTGACGCCGGCGAGCACGGACCCGGGGCGCTGGGGCCGCGTGGACGAGGCGGGCACCGTCTACGTCCGCACCGAGAGCGGCGAGCGGGTCGTCGGCGAGTGGCAGGCGGGCGCCCCGGAGGAGGGGCTCGCGCACTTCGCCCGCCGGTTCGACGACCTGCTCACCGAGGTCGAGCTGCTCGCGACGAGGCTCGCGGCGGGCGGCGGCGACCCGAAGCACACGCTCAACAGCGCCAAGAGCATCCGGGACGGGCTGGACGAGGCCACCGTGGTCGGCGACCTCGCCGGGCTGCGCGCCCGGCTCGACCAGCTCATCGCCGAGGCGGAGGCCGCGGTCGAGGCCGCCCGGTCGGCCCGCGACGCGCACCGCAGCGCGGCCATCGCGCGCAAGGAGGCGCTGGCCGCCGAGGCCGAGCAGCTCGCCGCCGAGGCCACGCAGTGGAAGCAGGCGGGCGACCGGTTCAAGTCGATCCTCGACGAGTGGCGCACCATCCGCGGCATCGACCGCAAGACCGACGAGCAGCTGTGGAAGCGGTTCTCGAAGGCGCGCGAGGCGTTCAACCGGCGCCGCGGATCGCACTTCGCCGAGCTCGACCGCCAGCGCGCCGCGGCGAAGGCCCGCAAGGAGGAGCTCGCGCTCGAGGCGGAGAAGCTCGCCGACTCCGAGGACTGGGGCCCGACCGCGGCCCGCTTCCGCGAGCTGATGGCCGAGTGGAAGGCGGCGGGCCGCGCCCAGAAGGAGGCCGACGACGCGCTGTGGCAGCGGTTCCGCACCGCGCAGGACACCTTCTTCGCGCGGCGGGCCGCGGCGTTCGCCGAGCGGGACGCCGAGTTCGCGGCCAACGCGGAGGCCAAGAAGGCGCTGCTCGCCGAGGCCGAGAAGATCGACACGTCGGACCCGGGAGCCGCGCGCGCCGCGCTGCGGCACATCCAGGAGCGCTGGGAGGAGATCGGGAAGGTCCCGCGCGACGAGATCCGCCCCCTGGAGGCCCGCCTGCGCGCGGTCGAGGAGCGGGTCCGCGAGGCCGTCGACCGGCAGTGGCAGCGCACCGACCCGGAGGCGGAGGCGCGCGTCGCCCAGTTCCGGGAGCGGGTGGCCCAGTTCGAGGCCCAGGCCGAGAAGGCGCGCGCCGCGGGCGACCTGCGCCGCGCCCAGCAGGCCGAGAGCCAGGCCGAGCAGTGGCGGGAGTGGCTCGCGACGGCGGAGCGCGCGGTCCAGCACCGCTGACGCGGATGCGCACACCCCCGAGGTGGGTCACCTCGGGGGTGTGACGTCAGCGGCGGGTCGCGATCCGCACCCACGCCCCGGCGAGCACCAGCACGGCGAGCACCGCGAGCACCAGCCCGAGGCCGGCGCCGGTGCCGCCCGCGGGCACCGTGACCTGCCGCGACCAGATGGCCCACACGCCCGTCACGACGGAGATCCCGCAGCCGACGGCGGAGAGCCAGGCCAGGCCGAACCAGCGCAGGGCGAGCGCGAGCGCCGAGCAGACCAGCCCGAACACGAGCGACGTGCCCGCGAACAGCGGCGGCATCAGGCCGAGCGGGGCGAGGCCCGCGAGCACCTCCCAGCCGCGCACCGCGCCGGTCCACGGCAGCATCAGCGAACCGATCAGCGCGAGCATCGCCACCGACACGACCACGGCGGTCGGGCCGGGGTCGACGCGGCGCTCGGCCCGCCGCTCGGCGCGGCGCAGCTCGGCGTCGAGGGCCGCGAGCTCGTCGGGCACCTTCTCGTCGTCTCCGTCGCCGGTCACGCGTTCACCCCGCAGGCGGGCGCGGCCGCCGCGGGCTGGGCAGGCGGAGCACCGAAGGCGGGCAGGCCGAGCCCGGTGCGGGAGCCGCCGGGACGGGTGCCGGCCTCGTGGACGTCGCCCGCCCGCGTGCGCCGGTGGGACAGGACGGGGCCGTCGGCGACGAGGTGGTGCGGCGCGCCGTAGCCGACCTCCACCTCCACCACGTCACCGGGCCGGATCGGCAGGTCGCCCGGCGCGAAGTGCACGAGCCGCCCGTCGCGGGCGCGCCCGCTCATCCGGCGGGTGGCGCCGTCCTTGCGGCCCTCGCCCGTCGACACGAGCACCTCGACGACCCGGCCCTCCAGGGCCCGGTTCTGCTGCCAGGAGATCTCCTCCTGCAGCGCGACGAGCCGCTCGTAGCGCTCCTGGACGACCTCCTTGGGCACCTGGTCGGGCAGGGACGCCGCGGGCGTGCCGGGGCGCGGCGAGTACTGGAACGTGAACGCCTGGGCGAACCGGGCCTTCTCGACCACGTCGAGGGTGGCCTGGAAGTCCTCCTCGGTCTCGCCGGGGAAGCCGACGATGATGTCGGTGGAGATCGCCGCGTCCGGGATCGCGGCCCGCACCTCGTCGAGGATCGCGAGGAAGCGCTGCGAGCGGTAGGAGCGGCGCATCCGGCGCAGCACGTCGTCGGAGCCGGACTGCAGCGGCATGTGCAGCTGCGGGCAGACGTTGGGCGTCTCGGCCATCGCGGCGATCACGTCGGAGGTGAAGTCGCGCGGGTGCGGCGAGGTGAACCGCACGCGTTCGAGGCCTTCGACGTCGCCGCAGGCGCGCAGCAGCTTCGCGAACGCCCCGCGGTCGCCGAACTCGACGCCGTAGGAGTTGACGTTCTGCCCGAGCAGCGTGACCTCGAGGACGCCCTCGGCGGCGAGCGCCTGCACCTCGGCGAGCACGTCGCCGGGGCGGCGATCCTTCTCCTTGCCGCGCAGCGACGGGACGATGCAGAACGTGCAGGTGTTGTTGCAGCCCACGGAGATCGAGACCCACGCGGAGTAGGCCGACTCCCGGCGCGCGGGCAGCGTCGAGGGGAACACCTCGAGCGACTCGGCGATCTCCACCTGCGCCGCGCGGTTGTGCCGGGCCCGCTCCAGCAGGACCGGCAGCGCGTGCACGTTGTGGGTGCCGAACACGACGTCCACCCACGGCGCCTTGCGGACGATCGTCTCGCGGTCCTTCTGCGCGAGGCAGCCGCCGACGGCGATCTGCATGTCGGGGCGCGCCGCCTTCACCGGCCGCAGGTGGCCGAGGTTGCCGTAGAGGCGGTTGTCGGCGTTCTCGCGGACCGCGCAGGTGTTGAACACGACGACGTCCGCGTCGTCGGAGTCGGACCGCTCGTAGCCCGCCGCCTCGAGCAGCCCGGCCATCCGCTCGGAGTCGTGCACGTTCATCTGACACCCGTAGGTGCGGATGGTGTAGCTGCGGGTCACAGCAGTTCAGCGTAGGCCGTGGCCGCCCGGTCGACCGCACCGGAGGGGGCACGGCAGGATGCGCGCATGGTGGATCGCCGGACGGTGCTGCGTGCCCTGGTCTCCGGCGCCGCCGCACTCGGGGTGCTGGGGGCGCCGGGCTGTTCCACGCGGTTCGCCGGGGTCCGGCTGGCCATCGCGACCGGCGGCACCCAGGGCGTCTACTACAACCTCGGCAACGCGCTCGCCGACGTGTGGCAGGAACGGCTCGGCCTCGACGCCCGCCCGGCGGTGCTCTCCACCGCGGGGTCGGTGGACAACCTCGGTCGGCTCGCCGAGCGGTCGGCCGACGTGGCCTTCAGCCAGGTCGACACGGCCGCCGACCAGCTGGAACACATCCCGGATGGCGACCCGCGCTCCCCGCGCGCGCTCACCCGCATCTACGACGACGTGGTGCACGTGGTGGTGCCCGCGTCGTCGACGGTGCAGACCCTGGGTGACCTGCGCGGCGCGCGGGTCTCCGTCGGCGCGCCCGACTCCGGCGTGCTCGTGATCGCCGAACGCCTCCTCGAGGTGGCCGGGCTCTCCCCCGACACCGACTTCGAGACGGTGCAGCTGGGCATCAACGAGTCGGTCGAGGCCATGTCGGGTGGCGAGATCGACGCCTTCTTCTGGGTCGGCGGCCTGCCCACGCAGGGCGTCACCGCGCTGTCGCAGAGGATGGCGATCCGCCTGCTCAACCTCGAGGACCTGGTCACCCCGGTGCGCACCGCCTACCCCGTGTACGCGGTGGGCACGGTGCCCGCCCGCAGCTACGGCATCCCCGAGCCGATCACCACCCTGCTCGTGCGCAACTTCCTCGTCGTCCGCGCGGAGATGCCGGACGACGTGGCGAACGCGTTGGTCGAGGGCCTCTTCGCGGCCCAGGAACACCTGGCCGCGGTGAGCCCCGCGGCGCTCACCATCGACCTGCGCGCGGCGATCGGGACCCAGCCGGTGCCGCTGCACCCGGGCGCGGAGCGTTTCTTCCGCGCCGAGAAGGACCCCTAGACCTGGGCGCGCAGCGCCGCCAGCTGGGCGGCCGCGCGGTGGATCATGCCCCGGAACAGGTCCTCGCCGTAGTCGGTGACGGGCGAGAGGTGGCCGGTGAGCTCGAGCATCACCATGCCGTGCAGCTGCGCCCGCAGCTCGTAGAACAGCGCCAGGGCACCCGCGGGCAGCGGCACCTTGGTGGTGTCGGCGTCGGCGAGCCGCTCGGCCCCGGGCTGCAGCGGCAGCCGCTGCAGCTGCTCGGCGCTCCAGCCGTCGAACACGACGTCGAGGAACGGCTCGGCGAGGCTCACCGCGGCGCCGATCACCTCCTCGCGCGGCGGCGGCTCGTAACCCGGCACCGGGGTGCCGTAGAGCAGGAGGAACGCGGGCCTGTTCGCGAGCGCCCAGCGCCGGTAGGCGTTGCTGGCCGCCCACAGCCGCTCGGCCTGCGGGCGGCCGCGGGTGGCGTCGGCGGCCTCGGCGACCGCGGCGGCCAGCGAGCGGTGGCCGTCGATCACGAGCGCCGTCAGCAGCTCGTCGCGGCTGTCGAAGTAGTGGTAGAGCGACTGGACCGTCATCCCGACGGCACGCGCCACGCCGCGCAGGGAGAGCCCGCCGGGCCCGCCCTCGGCCAGCTGCTCCAGCGCCGCGGCCTTGATCTCCTGGACGGTCTCGGCCCGCCGCCGTTCCCGCACCGAACCTTCGACTGACACCGACAGTTCTCCTTGACACTGTTAGGCAACTGCCGATACTGGCACTGCTCGCACAGCCTAACAGTGTCAGATAAAGGGAGCGACGACGCGCACGGTTCTCGCGGACGCCCGGCGCGGGCACCCCGGCCTCTACGGGACGGCCGTCGCCATGGCGGCCCTCGCGCTCGTCACAGCGACCCTCGCCGTCGTCGACCAGCGTGAGCTGCTCGGCGCCCCGCTCTGGTTCAAGCCGCTCAAGTTCGCCATCGCGATCGCGCTCTACGGGGCCACGCTGGCATGGATCCTCTCCCGGCTGCCCGGGCGGGCCATGTGGCGCGCCGGCTGGGTCATCACGGCCGGCGCCGTACTCGAGATGGTGATCATCGTGGGGCAGGCGGCGCGCGGCGTGCGCAGCCACTTCAACACCGACACCCCGTTCGACGTCGCGCTCTACTCGATCATGGGCGCGGTGATCGTCGTGGTGTGGCTCGCCACGGTGTCGATCGCGCTGCGGTACCTGCGAGAGCCCGTCGACGACCCGGTGACGGCGTCGGCGGTGCGGCTCGGCCTCGCCATCGGGCTCGCCGGCATGGCGGTCGGGTTCCTCATGTCCGCGGGCGACGCCCACGCGGTGGGCGTGCCGGACGGCGGACCGGGGATGGTCTTCACCGGCTGGAGCACCACGGGCGGCGACCTGCGGATCGGCCACTTCGTGGGCATGCACGCCCTGCAGGTGCTGCCGCTGCTCGCCGCCGGGCTCGCCGCGCTGAGCGGCCGCCTCGACGAGGCCACCCGCCTGCGCGTCGTCCGGATCGCGGCGGCCGGCTACGCCGGGCTCGTCGCGCTCGTGACCTGGCAGGCGCTGCGCGGCCAGCCGCTCATCGCACCCGACGCCGTCACGCTCGCCGCCTTCGCCGCGCTGGTGCTCGGCACCGGCGGCGCGCTCGCCGCCGTGCTCGCCCGCACGCCGCGCCGCTCCCCCGCCCCCACCACCGTCTGAGGCGAACCGTGGACCCCCAGCTGCTGTTCTCGCTCACGTTCCCGCTCGCGGCCCCGTTCTGGGCGCTCATGATCCTCGCGCCCGGCTGGTCGGTGACGCGCCGGGTGATCGGCTCGCCGCTGATCGCGCTGCCGCCCGCACTTGTCTACGCGGCGCTGGTGCTGCCGCAGTTCGGCACCGTGTTCGCCGCGGTCGCCGCGCCCGAGCTCCCCGGCATCGCGGCGCTGCTCGCCACGCCGGCGGGCGCCGCGGCGGGCTGGGCCCACTTCATCGCGTTCGACCTGTTCGCCGGCCGCTGGATCTACCTCGACGGCCGCGAGCGCGGCATCCACCCGCTCGTCACCGCGCCGGTGCTGGTGCTGACGATCCTGCTGGCGCCGCTCGGGCTCATCGCGCACCTGCTGGTGCGGGCCGCGCCGGCCGCGGTGCGGAGGCAGGCCGGCCTCACCGCGGCGCGGTAGGGGTCTCGTCGCGCCGCTCGGCGTCCTCGGCCGCGCCGTCCTCCTCGGTGGGTCGCGGGAACCGCGCCACCACCCGGAGCCCGCCCCCGGGCGGCAGCTCGAGCACCAGCTCGCCGCCCGCCACCTCCAGCGTGCGGGCGGCGATCGCGAGGCCCAGCCCGGAGCCCTCCGTGTTGCTCTGGGCCGGACTGCGCCAGAACCGGCCGGTGGCCCGCTCGAGCTCCTCCGGCGCCATGCCCGGCCCCCGGTCCCGCACGGCGATCTCCACGCGCCCGTCGACCGCGTCGGTGGACACCGAGATCGGGGTGCCCGGGGGCGCGAACTTGACCGCGTTGTCGAGCACCGCATCGAGGACGGTCTCGATCGCGCCTTCCGGGGCGCGCACCTGCAGCCCCCGTATCCCGGTCCGCACCAGCTCCAGGTCCATGTGCTCGGCGAGCGGGCGCCACGCGTCGAGTCGGTCCTCCACGCCCTCGTCGACGTCGGCGACGACCGGCGGCGCGGTGCGCTCGGCCCGGGCGAGCGCCAGCAGCCCGTCGAGCAGCGTGGACAGCCGCTCGGCCTCCTCGAGCGCGGCGGCGTGGTCCTCGGCGGCGACCTCGTCGACGTGCCCATCCAGGTTGGACAGGCGCAGCCGCAGCGCCGTGAGCGGGTTGCGCAGCTGGTGGCTCGCGTCGGCGACGAACGCCCGCTGCGCGGCGTAGGCCTGGGCCACCGTCGCGGTCATGCGGTCGAAGGAGACCGACAGCTGCCGCAGTTCCGGCGGCCCGGTGCCGTCGGCGACCGGCTCGGGGTCGGCCCCGGCGAGCACGGCCGCCGCGACCCGGCCGGTGCCCTCGTCGAGGCGGCGCACCGGGCGCAGGATCCACCGGACGATCGGCAGCGCGACGACAACGCCCATCGCCAACGCGGCGAGCCCCGCCGCCACCACGAGCGACCACACCCGCAGCTCCTCGGCGCGCAGGGTGTCGGTGGGCGAGATGGTGACGGCCACGCCGCGGACCTCGGTGTCCACCAGCACCGGCTCGGCGAGCACCAGCGGGCGCTCGTCCCACGGCAGCAGCAGCGGGTAGACCTCGGAGCGGCGGTTGGCCAGGGCCAGCTTCACCCGCTCCTGCGCGTCGGCGTCGAGCACCGGCGGCGGCTGGCGGGACGTGGCCACCAGCCGGCCGTCCTCGTCGAGCACCATGACGGCCACCCCGTAGACCTCGTCGTAGCGCTCCAGCTCGGCGGCGAGCCCCGTGGTGTCGGCCTGCGTGATGGGCCGCTCGGCGACCGAGGCGTAGAAGATCGTGTCGGTCAGCCGGTCGGTGAACATCGCGAGCTGCCGGGCCTGCGCGTAGGACAGCGCGAGCGGCACCCCGAGCCCGGCGGCCAGCAGGCCCACCAGGAACAGGACGATCACCAGCAGCCGGGCGGCCATCGACGGTCCCTACTCCGCGCCCGCGGGGTTGCCGAGCCGGTACCCCACGCCGCGGACGGTCTGCACGTACTCGGGGTTGCCGAGCTTCGTGCGCAGCGTGGCCACGTGCACGTCGAGCGTGCGGTTGGCGCCGGCCCACGACCGGCCCCACACCTCGGCGACGATGCGGCTGCGGGTGCACACCGCCCCGCCCGCCGTCGCGAGCAGCGCGAGGACCTGGAACTCCTTGCGGGTCAGGTTGACCGGCCTGCCGGCGACGGTCACCTCGTGCTTGTGCAGGTCGACCCGCACGTCACCGACCTCGACGACGTCCTCGGGTCCGGTCGGGGTGGCGAGCCTGCGCCGCCGGTAGACCGCGTGCACGCGGGCCACGAGCTCTCCGATGTCGTAGGGCTTGACCAGGTAGTCGTCGGCGCCGGAGTGCAGGCCGAGGATGCGGTCGTCGACCTCCCCGCGGGCCGACACGACGATCACCGGCACGTCGCTGCGCTCCCGGATGGCCCGGCACACGTCGACCCCGTCCACGTCGGGGAGGCCGAGGTCGAGGAGGACGACGTCGACACCCGCCAGGTGGTCGGGCGCGGGCCTGCCCGTGGCGAGCCTCGTCGTGGTCATCCCGTGCCGGTGCAGGGCCGGACGCAGCGCGGCCGCCACGCGGTCGTCGTCCTCGACCAGCAGGATGTGCACGACTCCCCAACCCTTCTCGCGCTCAAGAGCGTTATAGGAGCGCAACCCTATGGCTTGCTCAAGGTGCTGGACTGGACGCATCGCATCGCCCTAGCGTCCCGCCATGCCCGGAGGACCTGCATGACCGCCGACCTCACCCCCGCCGCGGAGGCGGCCTCATGACCGACACGCCGATGATCCGGATGGTGTCCGTCGACAAGCACTTCGGCGACCTCCACGTCCTGCGCGACATCAACCTGGAGGTCGCGGCCGGCCAGGTCGTCGTGGTGCTCGGCCCGTCCGGGTCGGGCAAGTCCACGCTGTGCCGCGTGATCAACCGCCTCGAGCCGATCGACAGCGGCACCATCGAGATCGACGGGAAGCCGCTCCCCGCCGAGGGCAAGGCCCTCGCCGCGCTGCGGGCCGACGTCGGCATGGTGTTCCAGAGCTTCAACCTCTTCGCGCACAAGACGATCCTCGAGAACGTCACGCTCGGGCCGGTCAAGGTGCGCAAGATGCCCAAGGCGGAGGCCGAGCGGAACGGGCTGGCCCTGCTGGAGCGCGTCGGCATCGCCAACCAGCGCGACAAGTACCCCGCCCAGCTGTCCGGCGGTCAGCAGCAGCGCGCCGCGATCGCGCGGGCGCTCGCGATGAAGCCCAAGGTCATGCTGTTCGACGAGCCCACCTCCGCACTGGACCCGGAGATGGTCCAGGAGGTGCTCGACGTCATGACCACCCTCGCCAGGGAGGGCATGACCATGCTCGTGGTCACCCACGAGATGGGCTTCGCCCGCCGCGCCGCCAACCGGGTGGTGTTCATGTCGGACGGCGAGATCGTCGAGGACGCCGTCCCGGACGAGTTCTTCACCAAACCCCGGACCGATCGCGCCAAGGACTTCCTCGGCAAGATCCTCACCCACTAACCCGAACATCGATCCAGGAGTCTTCATGCGATTCCGCCGGCTCTCCGCCATCGCCGTCAGCGCGGTGGCGGCACTCACCCTCGCCGCTTGTGGTGGTGGCGGCGAAAGCAGCTCGGGCGGCGGCGCGGAACCGGCCGCGGCGTCCGACTTCCCCGAGGGCTCGACGATGGCCCGGCTGGCCCAGCAGGGTTCCATCACGATCGGCACCAAGTTCGACCAGCCCGGGTTCGGCCTGCAGGGCCTCGACGGCAAGCCGGCCGGCTTCGACGTCGAGATCGCCAAGTACGTCGCGTCGAAGCTGGGCATCTCCGAGGACAACATCGAGTGGGTGGAGACGCCCTCGCAGGTACGCGAGGAGGTCATCGAGCAGGGTCGCGTCGACATGGTGGTGGCCACCTACACCATCAACGACGAGCGCAAGCAGCGGGTCACCTTCGCCGGGCCGTACTACGAGGCCGGTCAGGCGCTGATGGTCCGCAGCGACGACACCACCGTGACCGGCCCCGACTCGCTGCGCGCCGCGGGCACCCGGGTCTGCTCGGTCGCCGGGTCGACGCCGTCGCAGGAGATCCTGAACTACGTCGACGAGAGCCAGCTGACGCTGTTCGACGTGTACTCCAAGTGCGCCGACGCGCTGCGGACCAACCAGGTCGACGCCGTCACCACCGACAACGTCATCCTGCTCGGCTTCGTCGCCGACTCCGACGGCGCCTTCAAGCTGGCCGGCGACACCTTCACCAAGGAGCCGTACGGCATCGGCATCAAGAAGGGCGACGTCGCGTTCTGCGAGTTCATCAACCAGGCGCTGCAGGAGGCCCAGTCGAGCGGCGCCTACGCCGAGGCGTGGGAGTCGACCGCCGGCCAGATCGCCGAGGTGACCACCCCGAGCCTGCCCGAGCTCGAACCCTGCGCCTGATCGACGCCACACCCGTCGGGGTGCCGCCCGGTCCGCCCGGTCGGCACCCCGACACGTGGTGACCAGCTGCTGAACCGGAAAGGAGCGGGCCGCGGTGGACGTGCTCGTGGAGCACCTCGGGCTCTACTGGCGGGGCGTACTGACCACCCTGCAGATCTCGCTGTACTCCGGCATCGGGGCGCTCGTGCTCGGCACGATCATGGCCGCGTTCCGGGTCTCCCCCGTCCCGCCGCTGCGCGCCGTGGGCGCGGGTTGGGTGAACGGGCTGCGCAACACCCCGCTGTCGGTGGTCCTGTTCATGATCGCGTTCGGCCTGCCCGAGATCGCGATCAACGCCCCGTTCTTCTGGTTCGGCGTCACCGGGCTCGCGCTCTACACGTCGGCGTTCGTCTGCGAGGCGCTGCGCAGCGGCATCAACTCGGTCCCCACGGGGCAGGCCGAGGCCGCCCGGGCGATCGGGCTGACGTTCGGCCAGACGCTCGGCACGGTCGTGCTCCCCCAGGCCTTCCGCACGGTCGTGCCGCCGCTGGGGAACGTGTTCATCGCGATGATCAAGAACTCCGCCATCGTCGGCGCGGTCGGTGTGGGCGGGGACCTCTACTCCGTCGGCGTCCAGCTGACCGGTTCGCTGGGCGAGGCCGCGATCCCCGTGCTCACCGGGGTCGCGCTCGGCTACCTCGTGCTGACGCTCCCGGCCGGCCTGTTGCTCGGCTACCTCGAGCGGAAGGTGGCGATCGCGCGATGAGCGCGCTCTACGACGTGCCCGGGCCCGCGGCCCGGCGGCGCACCCTGATCGGCACGATCGTGGCCGCGGTCGCGCTGCTCGCGATCGCCGTGGTCGTCATCCAGCGGCTCGCCGCGCAGGGCCAGTTCACGGCCGAGAAGTGGGGGTCGCTGCTCGACCCCACCAACGACGTGATGCCGCAGGTGTGGTCCCTGCTCATCGGGCTCGGCCTGCGCAACACCCTGGCCGCGGCCTCGCTCGCGGTCATCGCATCGCTGGTCCTCGGCACCGTGATCGCGATCACCCGACTGGTGAGCGCGCCGTGGTACCGCTGGGCGGTCGTGGGCGTGGTCGAGCTCCTGCGCGGCCTGCCGGTGGTCGTCATGATCTTCTTCGCCGCGCGGGCGCTGCCCGAGGTCGGCGTGGAGCTCCCGGGCGCCAGCCGCGAGGTGAACACGCTGTTCTACCTCGTGATCGGCCTGACGCTCTACAACATGGTGATCATCGCCGAGATCATCCGCGCCGGGGTCAACTCGTTGCCGCGCGGCCAGGCGGAGGCGGCCTCCGCGATCGGCCTCACCCGCTGGCAGAGCCTGCGCCTGATCCTGCTGCCCCAGGCGTTCCGGACGATGCTCCCGGCCCTGATCAGCCAGCTCGTCGTCATCCTCAAGGACACCGCACTCGGGTTCATCATCAGCTACCCCGAGCTGCTGCGCGAGTCCCAGATCATCGTGCAGACGACGAAGAACCCGCTGCAGATGTACTTCGTCGTCGCCGTGATCTTCATCGTCATCAACTACTCGCTCGGGAAGCTGGCCGAGTACGTGGAGCGGCGGCTCTCGCGGGGACGCAAGATGTCGGCCGCCCCGGCCCAGCCCGCGCTCGTCGAGACCACGGGCCAGGCCGGGGACTGACGAGCCGCCGGCCCCGGCATCAGGAGAGGTTCTCGACCACCACCGGCTCGATGCCCTCCTCCGCGGGCAGCTCGAAGCCGAGCACCTGGGCGTAGAACGACAGCTCGGCGTCGAGCGCCCGCCGGATGTTCTCCGCGCGCCGGAAGCCGTGCTGCTCGCCCTCGAACAGCAGGTAGGCGACGGGCGTGCCGCGGGCGCGCAGGGCGTTGACGATCATCTCGCTCTGGTTCGGCGGCACGACCTCGTCCTCCGCGCCCTGCAGCACGATGAGCGGCCGGGTGAAGCGGTCGACGTGGTGGATCGGCGAGCGCTCGACGTAGGTGTCGCGGGCCTCGGGGTACGGCCCGACCAGCCGGTCGAGGTAGCGGCTTTCGAACTTGTGGGTCTCGGCGGCGAGGGCCTCGAGGTCGGCCACCCCGAAGTGGTCGGCGCCCGCGGCGAACGGGGTGTCCTCGCGGGCGAGCGCGGCCAGCGTGGTGAACCCGCCCGCCGAGCCGCCGCGGATGCACAGCCGGTTCCCGTCGACGCGCCCCTGCTCGGCGAGCCGCCGGGCGGCGGCGAGGCAATCGGCGACGTCGATCACGCCCCACTGCCCCTCCAGCTGCTGCCGGTAGGCACGGCCGTAGCCGGTGGAGCCGCCGTAGTTGACGTCGACGACGGCGAACCCGCGGCTCGTCCAGTACTGGAGCCCGACGTTGAGCACGGGCACCGCGGCGGAGGTCGGGCCGCCGTGGATCACCACGAGCAGCGGGGGCAGCTCGCCGTCCGGGCCGCGGAACTCCGCCGAGGCCGGCGGGTAGAACTGCGCGTACGCCTTGCGCTGCGCGCCCGAGCCGTCCACCGAGTCGAACGCGATGTGCTCGGGCACGGAGATCTGCGCCTGGTCGAGGCCGAGGTCCCGCGGCGGCCGCAGCGTCTCGACCGCGGCGGTGGAGACCACCACCCGGTGCACGCCGGGTTCGGCGGTGGGGCTGCCCGCGACCACGACGACCGCGTCCGGACCCGCGGCGCGCACGGCCGCGATCGCCGAGAACGGCAGATCGAGGTCGGTGATCGTGCCGTCGGCCTGCCGGACGGCCAGCCCGTCGCGGCCCTGGCGCCAGCGCGCGAACACGATCCGCCCGTCGTCGAGGCGCGCGTAGCGGGCCGAGCCGAACACCCACGCCGGTTCGCCGATCTCCGCGTCGATGCGCACCACCGACCCGATGTCGGCGCCGGGCGTCCACCGGTAGAGGTTCCACCAGTCGCTGCGGTCGGACAGGAACAGCAGCGACCCGTCGGGCTCCCACCGCGGCTCCAGGACCGACTCCCCCGGCCCGCCCGCGACCAGCGTCTCCTCGCCGGACGCCAGGTCACGCACGACGAGCTCGGTGTCGTCCCACGGCATCGACGGGTGCTGCCACTGCAGCCAGGCCAGCCGGGTGCCGTCGGGGCTCAGCCGGGGCGCGGCCACGAAGTCCGGGCCGGTCACGAGCACCTCCGGCTCCGACGGCCGGTCGGCCGCCAGCCGGACCACCTCGTTGCGCACGTCCGCCGCCGACGGGCCGGTGTGCCGCTCCCGCACGCACACGATCGTGGCGCCGTCCGGGGCGACGTCTCCGTCGGCGTAGCGGTCGGCCCGGGGCGTCGCCGGCTCGGATGTGATCGGCTCGGGCTCGCCCCCCGGCGCGAGCCGGTAGAGGCGCTGGTCGGCCCAGTCGGTGAACCACACGACGCCGTCGCGCACCCACCACGCGGCGCCGCCGTACTCGTGCACGGCCGTGCGGGCGTTGCGCCCGTCCGGCAGGAGGTCGGTGGTGGCGCCGTCGGGGGTGCGGCGCACCAGCTGCGTGCGCCCGCCCTCGGCGGGCCTGCCCTCGGCCCACACCACGTCGGCACCGTCGACCCGCACCTCGCCCAGGCGCACCGCGGCCGCGGTGACCAGCTCCGATGTGATGGGGGTGGACCAGGAACCGTAGGGACGCTCGGTGATCGTCACGCCATCACGTTAGCCGCGGCGTAGGTTGGTGCCGAGCGGGGCGCCGAGGGGAAGGAGTGGCCATGAGCGAGCCGTCGCAGGGGCGAGCGCAGGAGCCGATCGAGGCCGAGGTCGTGGACGAGCCGCGCCCGCAGGTGCCGCCGCCGGCGCCCGGTGCACCCGACTACGACGAGCACGGCGTGCCGACCTTCGACCACCTGCGCGACAAGATCGAGAGCCGGTACGCCACCTCCCTGGGGGCGGCGGAGCTGGCCGAGAGCACCGCTGCCGGGCGGAGCGTGGAGGAGCAGGAGGCCGAGCGGGCGGCGAAGGCGAAGGCGAAGCTGGAGGAGCTGCGGCGTTCGCTCGGCTGACGGGCGGGGCGGTCGGTCGTGGCCGGTGCGACGGACCACGCCGGTGCGCACCAGCCCCCGGTCTTCCCGGCCACCTGCGCCGGCAGCACGTGGTCGTGCACGTCGTCGCCGATCACGTGCCTCTCCTCGGGGTCCGCACCACACCTGCTCGCCGCGGCCGGCCCCCCTCGGGGGGATCGGCGGGGTCGGGTGCGCGCCTGCGCCGCCGGACGACTGCCGGATGATCGTCGCGGACACCTCGCAGGGCCGCCGCCAGTGGTGCTCGATGGAGGCCTGCGGCAACCGCGCGAAGGCCGCCGAGCACCGGGCCCGCGCGCAGGGGGACCGACGCGACGCCATCTCCGCCGCCGTCCCGGCGTACCCCGGCCCGTCGTGGACGTCGATGTCACGCGCGGTGGCGACTGCAGTCTCCACCGCCGTCTGGCTCCGGTGGGCGGGGCGCCGTCCGGACCGTCGATGGCGGAGTGGTGGGGCGGGCAGGCGCCGCGCGGGTCGAGCGCATCGACGCTCCGGTGCGGACGAGGTGCCTCGGCATCGACCTGCACCGGGCACGCCGGTCAACGTCGACGCCGACCGGCTGCCCCAGCCACCCTCGCGATGAGGATGGGGTCGGTGCGAGGCGGGTCGTCCACGAGCAGCGGGGAGCGTCGCGCCGGTGACCCGCGGCCGCCCGCCCGGTCAGGAGCGGCGCGTGCGCAAGGCCGTCCACAGCAGGGCGAGGGCCTCCGGCAGCGCCCGTGGGCGCACGACCGGCAGCACCCCGATCGCCCCGGTGAGCCCCGGCCACCAGCGCACCGACCCGTCCCCGCGGACGGTGCCGAGGGCGGGCGTGCGGCACGCGCGGACGCCCGCGGGCAGCGTGGGGTACTCCCCGGCGAGCCGGGGGTCGCGGCACGCGCGCACGGTCACCGGGACCCGCAGCAGGTCGGGCAGCTCGCGCGCGATCTGCGAGCAGCTGGGGCAGGCGACGTCCGCCACGACGACGACGACACGGATCACGGGACCAGGATCGCAACCGCGAGCGAGCCGACGCAGGTGAGGGCCAGCACCGGCCGGACGACGCGCTCGGCGCGGGCCCACGCGGCCGTCCACGACCCGTCGTCGCTCCAGGCGTTCGACAGCACCGGCATCGCGAGCCTGCCGAGCGCGAACCCCACGGCCGGTGCGAACGCGGCCGGGAGCGGCACGACCAGCAGCACCGCGGCCAGCACGAGGTGCGGCAGCGCCGACGGCGAGTAGGTGCGCATCCCCGTGCCCATCTCGAACCCGAACTGCAGCGCGCCCCACCGGCGCAGGTGCTGCACGTCCTGCGGGACGAGGCGGGCGTTCTCGGGGACCGGGAACCGCACGAGCCCGAGCTCCCGCACCAGCACCGGCACGGCGACCAGCGCGAACAGCGTGTGCCGCACCGGGGCGGGCAGCAGCGCCTGGGGCAGCGCCCCCACGGCGCCCGCAACGAACGCCACCAGCAGGGCACCCAGCAGCAGGCCGGTGCCGAAGAACCGGACCACGGGCTCGTCGCGCCAGACCGACGCGCTCAGCAGGAACGCCGAGTTGTGGCTTCAAGTGCTGCCCGAGTTGGCGAAGCCGGCGGCGGCGCCCGCGACGAGCAGGAGGGCGAGCCCGCCCAGCGCCCCGGCACCCAACGCCGCCAGCACGAACGCCACCGCCGCCGGGACGGGGTGCAGCACCACCCGGATCGCCACCGCTACCCGCCGAGCACCGGGAGCCCGCCGCGCTCCGGCAGCCGGCAGGCGGCGATCGTGATGCCGGTGTAGGTGTCGCCGCTCGCGAACACGACGTCGGTGATCGCGTCGGAGCAGCGGTACCCCTTCCACCGCCACGCGTTCTTGCCCTCGCACTCCGTCGCGAGCCGCGTGCTCTCCATCTCCTCGCCGTCGATCTCGTAGAAGCCCTCGCGGTGGTAGCCGCCCGAGCACGGGTAGCTGCCGCGCCGCCAGCCGCCGTAGCAGACCGCGGGCCCGTCGTCGAAGGGCCAGTTGTTGGCCTCCTCCGCGTACGACGAGGGCGCGCAGCCGGTGTGCTCGGCCCGGTTGGCCGAGCCGGGCACGGCCGCCGCCGTCCGCCGGTCGAGGTACCAGTCGAGCGGCACGAGCGCTGCGGCCGCCGCCCCGATCACCAGCGCCCGCAGCACCGCGCGCCGGGAGGGCCGGATCGCGCGCAGCCGCGCCACGACCGCGCTGGGCGCCGCACCGGGCGGCGGGGCCGAGGTGCGGGGGATGTCGTCGAGCCTGCGGGCGCTCATGCCGGGCTCCCGATCCGGAACAGGGCGGGCAGGTCGGCCTCGGCGTCGACGAAGACGCGCTGCACGACCGTGCCGGCGGCGTCGAGCTGCAGCACGGTGGGCGTGTAGCCCTCGAACAGCTCGGCCCGCACGCCCGGGTCGGTGAGGAGCTCCGCGCCCTCGTGCGGGGCGAACGCCTCCGCGCGATCGACGAGCGCGACGACGCGCACCCCCGCGTCGGCGACGCCGCCGAGCGCGTCCCACACCGCGTGGCACAGCGCGCAGTCGGCGTCCAGTACGGCGACCAGGCCGGCCCGCTGCCCGGGCCGCGGCCGGACCGCCGGCGGGGCGGGTCGCCCGACGACGGCGGCGTAGCCGGACAGCCCGGTGGTGCGCGCGGCCTCGAGCGCCCGGACCCTCGCGTAGACGGCGACGAGCGCCACCAGCGCGAACAACGCGACGAGCAGCGCGAGCAGCGCCACGGCCAGCTCCACCGTCACGGCTCAGCCCTCCCACTCCGCACCGAGCGCGGCGAGCGCGTCGAGCAGCTGGTCCTCGGTGAGCGCGAGCGGCGGGCGCCCCGACTCCGGGCCGTGCAGGACCAGGTCGATCGCGGCGCTGGGGCCGGCGAGCAGGTAGCGCCACTCGTGGATGGTGCCGCCGGCCAGCGCCGCCCCCGCGGCGTCGAGGACGCGGTCGGCGCGCCACAGCTCGCCCGCGGGCAACCGCAGGCCCGCCCAGTCCGGCAGCGTCGGGAGCGCCTCGACGGCCGGCCGGGCCACCAGCGTCGCCCGCTCCCCGCGCCCGATCACCGACACCCCGGCCTGCCGCAGCAGCAGGTCGGAGGCTGGGACGAGGGTGGCGCCCGCGGCGTCGTCGGTGAACCGGAACGTCTCGAGCAGCGCGGCGAGGCCGTCCTCGGTCGGGGCGGGCCCACCGAACCAGGTGGTGGCCTCGTGGTGGGGGCCGACGAGCACCAGCGCTGCGTCGGACCGGTCGGCCGCCTCGTAGAGCACGGCGTCCGCGCCGCGCAGGGGGACGCGCCGCTCGCGCGCCCCGGGCAGCACGTGGCGCGGGATCAGCCGGTACTGGCCGCGCGGGGCGAGGAAGAACTGCCGCGCGGTCCGCGGCCCGGTGAACCGGGTGCTCGCGTACCAGCGCAGCGGGCCGAACACCTCGGGGACGGTGAGGGCGACCCGGGCTCCCGAAGGCGCGATCCGCGTCGTCCGCAGCGGCGCCCCCACCGTCCCGGCCGCCGCACCGTCCATCGCCGCCGTCATCAGTCGTGCCCTTCCCTCCCGGGCGCCGACCGGCGCCCACCGGCACAACGAGCACGCGTCGGTGACGTGACGCGATCATGCGGACACGCAGTGTTGCATCCGGGTGATGTTCGGCGGCGCTGCGTGGCGGACGAGCGACCATCGGGGTGAAACGACGAGGGCCGCCGGCCTCACGCGGAGGCCGACGGCCCGTCGGTGCGCCGGATCGGTCAGTTCTCCGGCCGCTTGAAGATCTTCTTGCCCAGCCAGACCGTGATCGGGTCGTACTTGCGGTCGACCACGCGCTCCTTGAGCGGGATGAGCGCGTTGTCGGTGATCTTGATGTTCTCCGGGCAGACCTCGGTGCAGCACTTGGTGATGTTGCAGTAGCCGAGGCCGTGCTCCTCCTGCGCCGCCACCTTGCGGTCGGCGGCGTCGAGGGGGTGCATGTCGAGCTCGGCGATGCGCATCAGGTAGCGCGGCCCGGCGAAGTTCTGCTTGTTCTCCTCGTGGTCGCGCACCACGTGGCAGGTGTTCTGGCACAGGTAGCACTCGATGCACTTGCGGAACTCCTGGCTCCGCTCGACATCGACCTGCTGCATCCGGTACTCGCCGGGCGCGAGGTCCGGCGGCGGGGCGAAGCTCGGGATCTCGCGCGCCTTCGTGTAGTTGAACGACACGTCGGTGACGAGGTCCCGGATCACCGGGAACGTCCGCAGCGGCGTGACCGTGATGACCTCGTCCTCGGCGAACGTCGACATCCGGGTCATGCACATCAGCCGCGGCCGCCCGTTGATCTCGGCGCTGCACGAGCCGCACTTGCCGGCCTTGCAGTTCCAACGGACGGCGAGGTCCTGGGCCTGGGTCTGCTGGAGCCGGTGGATGATGTCGAGGACGACCTCGCCCTCGTTGACCTCCACCGGGTAGTCGACGAGCTCGCCCTTCTCGTCGTCACCCCGCCAGACGCGGAAGTGGGCCTCGTAACTCATGCCTTCTCCCCTGCCCCGGCGCGGTGTCCGCCGAGCTCCTCACCCGTGTAGTACTTCTTCAGCTCGTCCAGCTCGAACAGGTCGAGCAGATCGGGCCGCATCGGCACCTGCTCCTGGCGGACCAGCTCGACGTCGTCCTCGCCCTTCGCCGACAGCACGAGCAGCACGTGCCGCCAGTCGGCGTCCATCACCGGGTAGTCGTCCCGGGTGTGCCCGCCGCGGCTCTCCTTGCGCTCCAGCGCGGCCTTGGCCACGCACAGCGAGACCAGCAGCATGTTGCGCAGGTCCAGCGCGAGGTGCCAGCCCGGGTTGAACTCCCGGCCGCCCTCGACGGTGACCGTCTTCGCCTTGGCCGCGATCTGCTGCAGCGCCTTGAGCGCCTGCTCCATCTCGTCGGCCTTGCGGATGATGCCGACGAGCTCGTTCATCGTCTTCTGCAGCTCCAGCTGCACGACGAACGGGTTCTCGCCGCCGTCGGTGGCGCTGGAGAACGGCAGCAGCGCGCGGTCGACGGCCTTCGACACGTCGTCGATGCGGACGGCGGGACGCACCCCGCCGAGCGAGTCGACGTACTCGGCCGCGCCGAGCCCGGCCCGCCGCCCGAACACCAGCAGGTCCGACAGCGAGTTGCCGCCGAGCCGGTTCGAACCGTGCATGCCGCCCGCGACCTCACCGGCCGCGAACAGGCCCGGCACCTTCGACATCGCGGTGTCGGGGTCGACCTCGACGCCACCCATCACGTAGTGGCAGGTCGGGCCGACCTCCATCGGCTCCTTGGTGATGTCGACGTCGGCCAGCTCCTTGAACTGGTGGTACATCGACGGGAGCCGCCGCTTGATCTCCTCGGGCGACAGCCGCGAGGCGATGTCGAGGAACACCCCGCCGTGCGGGCTGCCGCGGCCCGCCTTGACCTCGGCGTTGATCGCGCGAGCCACCTCGTCGCGGGGCAGCAGCTCCGGGGGACGCCGGTTGTTGTCGGCGTCGGTGTACCAGCGGTCGGCCTCTTCCTCGGTCTCGGCGTACTGCTCGCGGAACACGTCCGGGACGTAGTTGAACATGAACCGCTCGCCCTCGGAGTTGCGCAGCACGCCACCGTCGCCGCGGACCGACTCGGTGACGAGGATCCCCTTCACCGACGGCGGCCAGACCATGCCGGTCGGGTGGAACTGCAGGAACTCCATGTTGATCAGCGTGGCGCCCGCGCGAAGGGCCAGCGCGTGCCCGTCGCCGGTGTACTCCCAGGAGTTCGAGGTCACCTGGTAGCTCTTGCCCACGCCGCCGGTGGCCAGCACGATCGCCGGGGCGTCGAACCGGACGAACTTGCCGGTGGCCCGGTAGTAGCCGAAGCAGCCCGCGATCCGGCCGTCGTCCTTGAAGATCTCGGTGATCGTGGTCTCGTGGAAGACCCTGATGTTGGCCTCGTAGTCGCCGTGCTGGGCGTAGTCCTCCTGCTGCAGCGACACGACCTTCTGCTGCAGCGTCCGGATCATCTCCAGCCCGGTGCGGTCACCGACGTGGGCCAGCCGCGGGTAGGTGTGCCCGCCGAAGTTGCGCTGGCTGATCTTGCCGTCCTTGGTGCGGTCGAACAGCGCGCCGTAGGTCTCCAGCTCCCAGACGCGGTCCGGGGCCTCCTTGGCGTGCAGCTCGGCCATCCGCCAGTTGTTGAGGAACTTGCCCCCGCGCATGGTGTCGCGGAAGTGCACCTGCCAGTTGTCGTTGGGGTTGACGTTCCCCATCGCCGCGGCGCACCCGCCCTCGGCCATCACGGTGTGCGCCTTGCCGAACAGCGACTTGGTGATGATGGCGGTGCGCTTGCCCTGCATCCGCGCTTCGATGGCGGCCCGCAGGCCGGCGCCCCCGGCGCCGATGACGACGACGTCGAATTCGTGGTGTTCGATCTCTTCGGTCATCTGCAACCCGCCCTCAGTTGATGATCCGCAGGTCGGGGATCCAGCCCGCCGCCACGGCCATGATGTAGAAGTCCGTCACCGCCAGTGTCGCGAGCGTGGTCCAGGCCAGCTGCGCGTGCCGGGCGTTGAGCTTCGAGACGAACACCCACATGCGGTAGCGCACGGGGTGCTTGGAGAAGTGGTTGAGCCGGCCGCCGATGATGCTGCGGCACGAGTGGCACGAGATCGTGTACGCCCACAGCAGCACGACGTTGCCGAGCAGGATCACGTTGCCCAGGCCGAGCCCGAAGCTGCCGTCGGCCTTCACGAACGCGTACAGCGCGTCGTAGGTGTTGATCAGCGAGATGATGACGGCGGCGTAGAAGAAGTAGCGGTGCAGGTTCTGGCCGATCAGCGGGAACCGGGTCTCACCGGTGTAGCGCTTGTGCGGCTCGGCCACGGCGCAGGCGGGCGGCGAGAGCCAGAACGACCGGTAGTAGGCCTTGCGGTAGTAGTAGCAGGTCAGGCGGAACAGCAGCAGGAACGGTAGCGACATCGCCGCGTAGGGCAGCCACCAGACGTCGGGGAGGAACTGCCCGAAGTGCGAGGCGTGCGGGTCGCAGCCGAACGAGACGCACGGCGAGTAGAACGGCGTGAGGTAGTTGTACTCGGCGACGAAGTAGTCCGCCTGGGCGAACGCTCGCACGGTCGCGTACACGACCCATGCCGTGAGACCGACGAAGTTGGCCAGTGGCGGCAACCACCACCGGTCCGTTCGCAGCGTCCGTGCCGTGATCTGCGCCCGGCCGGCGGACGCGTCTGTGGTGGATGACACGTCAGTTTTCCTTGTTCTCGAGCGGTACGACGCCGTCCGCTGCACGTCGCGGCGTCGGGACGTCCGGATCTCGCCGGAGCCTACGACCGAAGCGCCGCGCGGTGCGTATCGGGCTGTCACCGTGTGTTCCCATCGTGACGCGATTCACGCGGGAACGGGCCGTGGAGGGCCCGCGGACATTAGAGTGGCCCGCCGTGGGCCGCGACGCGGACGAGCGCGGCGCGGGGGCCGCCGTGCGGCGGGCCCTCGCGCCGGCCGGCTCCCGGCCGCCCGCGGTGCTCGTGGTGCTGGCCGCCCTGCTCGTCGCGGGCACGGTCGTCGCGTCCGTCGCCGGCGCGTACGCGCTGCAGCGCGGCCAGGGCCCCGCCGGTAGCCCACCCGCCATCGCGACGCCGCCCGCCGCGCCCCCGTCCCACTCCGAGCAGGCCGCCCCGGTACCCGCCCCGACCGCCCAGGCGCCCGCGCCTCCCTCCGACCCCCGCGCCGTGTTCGCCGACCCCGCGCTGCGCGCGCTCGCCGAGCCGTTCCTCGCCGGACCCGGGGTGTCGTGCCAGTCCCGCACCCCGGAGGACGGCGAGACCGAGCGCGTCGCCTGCGAGCTCGGCGCCGGGCGCACGGCCGTGTTCACCCGCACGTCGCCCGAGGAGATGCGACAGCGCCGCCAGGACCTCGTCGCGGGCCGGCAGGCCCGCCCGGGCACCGTCGTGTCGTTGCGCTGGCGCTACGACGGCAGCGGGACGGCCACCCGGACCGGCATCCCGGCCGGCCACGAGGTGCGCGGCGAGGGCGTGCGGGTGCGCTACGTGGACCTCGAGGGCAGGCCCCGGCTCCGCTTCGACCAGGACGCCACCGGGTGCGCGGGCGACCTCGCGCTGACCCGACCGACCGGGGACGCGCGCGCCGACCAGGAGGCCGACCTCGAGGAGCTCCGCCTGTTCTGGGCCGACCCGGGGGGATGAGGCACCCACCGACGGGTCGGTGCGCCGCCGGCCGGCCGCGGCGCAGCCGGGCGGCCGGCCGGGCGAACGCCGGGGCCACCTCGCGGAGGGCGGGGTGGGCGGTGGTGTCGGCCGGGACGGCGCCCGGGTCGCGGCGCGGCTGCTCGACCGAGCCCAGCACGTGGGCGGTGAGCAGCCGACCGATCGCGGCGCTCGCGTCGGCGTCGAACCGAGCCGGTGCGGGCCGGCGGCGTGGATCGGAGCAGGCGCCTGCAGGTCCTGGCGGCGGTGTGCTCGGCCGTCTTCACGATCGGCACGGCAGGCGTTCGTGGTCATCGACGACACGCTCGTCACCCACGCCGTGCAGCTGACGGGCGCGCCCGGGGCGGCGCACCGGGCGCCCCGGGTTCGTGGCGGCGTGGCGCGCCGTCGGGCTCTGCTACCTGGTCGGCAACGCGCTGGGCGAGCCGGCCGTCACCGGGCGGGCCTGGGCGTACCGGGTCGTGCTCGCCGTCGACGCCACCCGGGCCGCCGGCGTGGTCGCCGGGCTCGTCCCACCGGTCGTTCCGCAGGCCTCGATCGATCGGTACGGCCCGGCGGGGACGCTCCCGACGCCGGTCGTCGACGGCGGCGCCGCCCGGCTCGTGCTCGTCCCGCTCGCGTTCGCCGCGGGCTACCGCGGGCCGTGGGCCCGCGGCGGTCAGCGCCGCTGGGTCGTCGCGGCCAGGTAGTCCCGGTTCAGCTGCGAGATGACGTCGAGCGGGATCTCCTTCGGGCACGCCACCGCGCACTCGCCGGTGTTGGTGCACCCGCCGAAGCCCTCGGCGTCGTGGGTCTCCACCATGCGGACCACGCGGTCGGCGCGCTCCGGCTGGCCCTGCGGCAGCTCGCCGAGGTGGGTGATCTTCGCCCCGAGGAACAGCGACGCGCTGCCGTTCGGGCACGCCGCGACGCACGCGCCGCACCCGATGCAGGCGGCCGCGGTGAACGCCCGGTCGGCGTTGGCCTTCGGCACGGGGGTCGAGTGCGCCTCGGGCGCGGCGCCCGTCGGCGCGGAGATGTACCCGCCGGAGGCGATGATGCGGTCGAACGCGCTCCGGTCCACCACGAGATCCTTGATCACCGGGAACGCGGCGGCGCGGAACGGCTCCACGGTGATCGTGTCGCCGTCGCGGAAGTGGCGCAGGTGCAGCTGGCAGGTGGTGGTGGCCTTCTCCGGGCCGTGCGGCTCACCGTTGATCACCATGCTGCAGGCGCCGCAGATGCCCTCGCGGCAGTCGTGGTCGAACGCCACCGGCTCCTCGCCGTCGAGGATCAGCTTCTCGTTGAGCACGTCGATGAGCTCGAGGAACGACATGTCCTCGTCGGCGTCGTCGACGCGGTAGGCCACCAGCCGCCCCTCGTCGTCGGGCCCGCTCTGGCGCCAGATCCGCAGGTTCAGTCTCACTTGTAGCTCCGCTGGCTCGGGGTGACGTACTCGAAGTGCAGGTCCTCGCGGTGCAGGACCGGGGGGCTGCCCTCGCCGGTGAACTCCCAGGCCGCGACGTAGCTGAACTCGTCGTCCTTGCGGGCGGCCTCGCCGTCCTCGGTCTGGGACTCGGCGCGGAAGTGCCCGCCGCAGGACTCGGTGCGGTGCAACGCGTCCAGGCACATGAGCTCGGCGAGCTCGAGGAAGTCGGCGACGCGGCCCGCCTTCTCCAGCGACTGGTTCAGGGTGGCGGCCGAGCCGGGGACCTTGACGTTGGTCCAGAACTCGCGGCGCAGCTCGGGGATGCGGTCGAGCGCCTTGCGCAGGCCCTCCTCGGTGCGCTCCATGCCGCAGTGGTCCCACATGAGCCGGCCGAGCTCGCGGTGGAACGAGTCCACGGTGCGGTTGCCGTCGATCGACAGCAGCTTCTCGATGCGCGCGGCGACCGCGGCCTCGGCCTCGCGCACCTCGGGCGCGTCCTCCGCGACGGACGGGACGCCGCGGGCGAGGTAGTCGCCGATGGTGGTGGGCAGCACGAAGTAGCCGTCGGCGAGGCCCTGCATCAGGGCGGACGCGCCGAGCCGGTTGGCGCCGTGGTCGGAGAAGTTCGCCTCGCCGATCACGAACAGGCCCGGGATCGTGCTCTGCAGGTCGTAGTCGACCCACAGGCCGCCCATCGTGTAGTGCACGGCCGGGTAGATGCGCATCGGGACCTCGTACGGGTCGTCCCCGGTGATGCGCTGGTACATCTGGAAGAGGTTGCCGTACTTGGCGGCCACCGCCTGGCGGCCCAGCCGCGCGATCGCGTCGGCGAAGTCGAGGTAGACGCCCAGCCCGCCGGGGCCGACGCCGCGGCCGGCGTCGCAGACGTTCTTCGCGGCGCGGCTGGCGATGTCGCGCGGCACCAGGTTGCCGAACGCCGGGTACTGGCGCTCCAGGAAGTAGTCCCGCTCGGACTCGGGGATGTCGGCAGGGGCGCGGGTGTCGCCCGCCTTCACCGGCACCCACACCCGGCCGTCGTTGCGCAGCGACTCGCTCATCAGCGTGAGCTTCGACTGGTGGTCCCCGCTCACCGGGATGCAGGTCGGGTGGATCTGCGTGAAGCACGGGTTGGCGAAGTAGGCGCCCTTGCGGTGCGCCCGCCAGGTCGCCGTGACGTTGCAGCCCTTGGCGTTGGTGGACAGGTAGAAGACGTTGCCGTAGCCGCCGGAGGCGAGCACGACGGCGTCGGCGAGGTGGCTGCGGGTCTCCCCCGTCACCAGGTCACGCGCCACGATCCCGCGGGCCCGCCCGTCGATGACGATCAGCTCGAGCATCTCGTGGCGCGGGTACATCGTGACCCGGCCCGCGTCGATCTGGCGCTCGAGCGCCTGGTAGGCGCCGAGCAGGAGCTGCTGGCCGGTCTGGCCGCGGGCGTAGAAGGTGCGCGAGACCTGGGCGCCGCCGAACGAGCGGGTGTCGAGCAGGCCGCCGTACTCGCGGGCGAACGGCACGCCCTGGGCCACGCACTGGTCGATGATCTGGACGCTGATCTCGGCGAGCCGGTGGACGTTGGACTCGCGGGAGCGGAAGTCGCCGCCCTTGACCGTGTCGTAGAACAGCCGGTGGATGCTGTCGCCGTCGCCGCGGTAGTTCTTCGCGGCGTTGATGCCGCCCTGCGCGGCGATCGAGTGCGCGCGCCGCGGGCTGTCCTGGTAGCAGAACGAGCTGACCTGGTAGCCCAGCTCCGCGAGCGTGGCCCCGGCGGACGCCCCGGCGAGCCCCGTGCCCACGACGATGATCTTCATCTTGCGCTTGTTGGCCGGGTTGACCAGCTTGACGCCGAACCGCCGCCGCTCCCAGCGCGTCTCGATGGGCCCGTCGGGCGCCGCGGTGTCCACCAGCGGCGAGCCGACGATGTAGTCGGTGTAGGAGCTCATGTCACGCCACCAATCCGGTCAGCACGGCGAACGGGACGGAGAGGAAACCGGCCACCAGCACGACCGCGACCGCGAGCGCGACGCCCTTGAGCGCCCGCTCGGTGGCGGCGTTGGACCGGCCGAAGGTCTGCAGGGCGCTCCACACGCCGTGCCGCACGTGGAAGCCGACGGCCACGACGGCGAGGGTGTAGGCGAGGGTGACGTACCAGCGCTCCGGCGCGAAGTCGGCGACCACGTTCGCGTGCACCTCGCCGTGCACGCCGTGCGGGTTGAGCGTGCCGGCCGTCAGGTCGAGCAGGTGGTAGACCGCGAACAGCGCGATGATCACGCCGCCCCAGCGCATGGTGCGGGCGGCGTAGCTGCCGTGCACCGGCCTGCGGTGGGCGTAGCGCACGGGGCGGGCCCGGTGCGCCCTGCGGGTCAGGATCACCGCCGACGCGACGTGCCCGATCAGCGAGAGCGCGAGCACGACCCGGACCAGCCACAACAGCCCCTCGCGCGGCAGCGCGGGCTCCCCGACCTCGCGCAGCCAGGCGGCGTAGGTGTCGATCGCCTCGGCCCCGAAGAAGATCTTCAGGTTGCCCAGCATGTGGGCCACGAGGTAGAGCAGCATCACCGCGCCGGTGACCGCCATGACGTACTTCAGCTGGATCGACGTGCGGCGCGGCGGGCGACCCGCGCGCACGGCGGGGCGCTGTTCCACGATCACCATGCGCCATAGCGTCGATAGCGCACCCACGCATCGTCCAATGCATCGATTGGCCGCTGACCATAGCCGTACGCTATGAGCGTGACGTTCACGCAGCTCGCGTACTTCCTCGCCGTGGCCGACGTGCGCAGCTTCACGCGAGCGGCCGAGTCCGTCGGAGTGGCGCAGCCCACGCTGTCCCGACAGCTCAAGGCCCTGGAGGCGGAGCTGGGCGCCGAGCTGATCGACCGCGGCGCCCGCGACGGGCCGGTGCTCACCCCCGCCGGGGAGGCGCTGCTGCCGCTCGCCCGGCGCATGCTCGCCGACGCCGAGAGCGCCCGCACCGCCGTGGCCGAGATCGTCGGCCTGCGCAGCGGGCGGGTCCGCGTGGGCGCCACCCCGTCGCTGTGCATCGGCGTGCTCGCCGACGTGCTGCGCGTGTTCCACGAGCAGCACCCGGACATCCGGCTCGAGCTCGCCGAGGACGGCTCGCAGCCGCTGGTGCGCTCGCTCGCGCGCGGCGAGCTCGACCTCGCGCTGGTGATCGTGCCCTCCGCGGGCGTCGACCCCGCCCTGCACACCACGCCGGTGCTGCGCGAGCGGCTCTCGGTGGCATCCCCGACCTCGGAGCGGTCCCCGGCCTCGCGGGGCTCGATGAGCATCCGCGAGCTCGGCCGCCGCCCCCTGGTCGTGCCGCGCCGCGGCTACGACGTGCGCGAGACCACCCTGGCGGCCTTCGCCGCGGCGGGCGTGGAGCCGAGGTTCGCCGTCGAGGGCGGCGAGATGGACGCCGTGCTGCGGATGGTCGAGGCGGGCACCGGGGTGGCGGTGGTGCCCGACCTCGTGTTCGCCGGGCGACCCCGGCTGCGCCGCACCGTGCTCACCCCGCCGCTGTACCGCACGGTCGCGCTCGCCCGCCGCGCGGACCTCACCCCCACCCACGCCATGCAGGCGTTCCGCACGACGCTGCTGTCGTTCCTCGCGGTGCTGGCGGCGGGCGACGGCTTCTCCGGCGACGTGCAGGTGCTGCGCCCCGCCACCGCGTGACCCGTCAGCGCGCGGCGGCCTCCGCGAGCGCCCGGCGGGCCACTGCGTAGCCGCGGTCGGCCGCCTCCCGCAGCAGCGCCGCCGCGGCGGCCCGCTCCGCCGCGTCCACCGGCGGGCGCGGCGCCGCCCCGTCCGTGCGGGCGCCCAGCGCGGCCAGGTGCGCCGCGAACTCCTCCGCGCCGTCGACGTCGGCGACCTCCTCCAGCGCCGGGTCGGCGCCGACGCGTACCACGCCCCAGCGGGTGTGCAGGCGCACGCGGGTGTGCGGGCCGGGCGCGGCGGTGACGTGCTCGACCCGCGCCTGGATCCGCCGCAGATCCGCCCCGCCGTGCAGCCACACGAGCTCACGGGCGGCCGCGGCGACGTCGGGCGCTCCCCCGCCGCCGGGCAGCCGGACCGTCGGGCGGCGGTGCTCGCCGACGACGGAGGAGTTCACGCACCCGCGCAGGTCGACGGTGCCCGCGTCGAGCACCACCCGGTCGAAGCGGCGGGCCATGGCGAGCAGCACCGACGCGGTGTCGGCGGCGTACCCGAGCGCGTTGCCGTACGCCGGGTAGTCGGTGGTGCTGGTGGGCACGAGCCGCCCGGGCCCGTGGGTGGTCGCGCCCGCCTCGAACGCCTGCGTGAACGGAGCCCCGGGCAGGTGGTGGGCCAGCTGCCCGGCGAGCACGGGCCAGTGGAAGCCGGTGAACACCCAGCCGCCCCGGCGGAACTCGCGTGCGGCGCGGACCAGGAAGTCGAGCGTGCCGACATCCGGGGCGCTCACGTCAGCACCTCCTCCTCCAGCCACGACCGGAACCCCTCGGGCGTGGCCGCGCGCCGCGCGTACCGCTCGTAGGCGGCGACGTCGCGGTCGTAGCGGCCGAGCGCCCCGTCCGGGGCGAGCGCCCCCGGGTGGTGCACGACGGCGCTCACCAGCAGGCCCGGGATCGTGATGCCCGCGGCCCGCACGGTCTCGGCGGGGGCGAGCTCCTCGGCCACCAGCACCACCGCGCGGGCGGCCTGCGCCGCGACCACCACCTCCCCGAGCGGGCCGCGCACCACGCCGTTGCCGTCGGCGTCGGCGAGGTCGGCGTGCACGAACGCGACGTCGGGCACCTCGGCCCGCACCACCCGGCTCGTGCCGAAGCGGCAGGTGGCGGTGTCCAGCAGGCCCCGCGTCCAGTCCTCGTCGACGTAGCCGGTGCCCGCCCGGTCCGGCACCGGCAGGAACGGCACGCCCCACGCCCCCGCGGTGAGGGCGGCGGTGAGCAGCCCGAGGCTCATCTCGTGCAGCGCGACCGGCGCACCGCCCTCGGCCGCCCGCCGGAAGTTGTGCGCGGGCGCGGGCCCGACCGGGCTCCAGCAGTGCCCGAACGTCGCCGAGCGCAGCACCCCGGCACCGAGCAGCTGGTCCATGAGCAGGCCGCCGGAGGCGATGACGAGGTCGACGTCGCGGACCCCCTGGCGGATCACCTCGTGGCCGACGCAGAACAGCTGGGCGCCGAAGTTGCCCAGGTACACGCGCGTGCCCGGGCGGACGTGGGCGCGGACGGCGTCGGCGAGCCCGAGCACCGGCCTCACGCGTAGGCCTCCGGCAGCATGTGCAGCCCGCGCCCGAGGTGGGCCCCGCCGTCGACCTGCAGCAGCTGGCCGGTGATGAGCGAGCCCGCGGGCCCGGCGAGGAACGCCACGAGCTCGGCCACGTCCTCGGCCGGGGTGGGCCGGCGCATCGGCGTCGCCTTCTCGACGAGGTTGCCCAGCACGTGCTCGCTCGCCTCGTCGCTCAGGGCGTGGGTGAGCACGGTGCCCGGCCCGATGCAGTTGATCCGGATCCCGTCGCGCGCCCACTCCAGCGCGAGCGTGCGGGTCAGGCCGAGCACCCCGGCGCGCGCGGCGATCGAGTGCGCCATCCCCATGCCGCCGCGCTCCACGCCGGACAGCGAGATGTTCTGCACGCTGCCGCTGGTGCGGGCGAGGTAGGGGTACGCGGCGCGGGTCAGGTGGAACACGCTGGTCAGGTTGAGGTCGATGACGGCGTTCCAGCCGCCGGGCGTGATGTCGACCGCCGGGGCGAAGAACTGGCCACCGGCGTTGTTGACCAGCAGGTCGAGCCCGCGCTCCTCGCCGACCTCCACCACCGCCGCGGTGGCCGCCTCGGTGTCGCGGACGTTGCAGACGCGGTAGTCGTACGCGCCGGAGCCCTTCGCCACCTGGGCGGCGCACGCGCCGGTCTCGGCGAGCGTCTCCTCGTGGCGGCCCAAGCCGGTGACGGCCGCGCCGAGCTGGACCAGCCGCAGCGCGATGGCCCGGCCGATGCCGCTGCCGGCGCCGGTGACGATCGCCGACATCCCGGCGAGCGCGTCCTCGCGCAGCACCTGCGCACCTGGTGTCATCGCGACTCCTCGAACGTGGGACGGGGTGGCGCGGGCCGCCGCTTCGGCCTGCGCCCGGAGAAGGTCACCGGGAACTGCGGCACGGCCTCGCCCTGCGGTGTGGTCGCGACGACGGCGCCGGGCCGCTCGCGCGCGACCTCGCCCAGCGCGGCGACCGGGTCCCGCACCGGCCCGGCCGGGATGCCCAGCTGCGCCATCCGCACGCAGACCTCGTCGACCGGGTGGCGCGACGTCCACGCCTCGACGATGCGGTCGTAGGCCGCGGCGTCGGCGAGGCGCTCGGCGGCGGTGGCGGACGGGCCGCCGACCACGGGCGCGAGCCGCTCCCAGTGCTTGTCCAGGCCGGCGTAGATGTAGGCGTGCCCGTCGAGGCAGCGGTAGACGTTCGACGGCGAGGTGGCGGCGTCGCGGTTGCCGGTCCCGCGGCGGAACGCGCCCTCCTCGGCCGCGGCGAGGACCGCGGGGCCCACGAGCGCGACCATGGCGACGTCGTGCATCGGGACGTCGACGAGCACGCCCTCGGTGCGGTCGCGGTCGGCGAGCGCCATCGCCGTGGCGAATGCCGCGTAGGTCCCGCTGATCACGTCGGTCGGCCAACCGGCCGCGATGCGCGGGGTGCCGTCCTCGTCGGCGTTGGTGACCGCGTAGCCGCTCACCGCCTGCGCGATCGAGTCGAAGCCGGTGCGGGGATCGCCCGCCCCGTACGCCGAGACGAGCGTGACCACCAGGTGCGGGTGCGCTCGGTGCAGCACCTCCCAGGTGAGGTCGAGGCGCTCCAGGGTGCGCAGGCCGAAGTTCATGACGAGCGCGTCGGCGTCGGCGAGCAGCGCGTCGAGCCGGGCGCGGCCGTCGGCGGTGCGCAGGTCCAGCGCCTGCGCGGTCTTGCCGGTGTTGAACCAGCGGTAGTAGACGCTGCCGAACCGGGTGCCGGACAGCGCCCGCGACGGGTCCCCGCCGCGCGGCTCGACCTTGCGCACGTCGGCGCCGAAGTCGGCGAGGAGCTGCCCGCACACCGCGCCCGCGATGTACTGGCTCAGGTCGACCACCGTCCGGCCGGAGAGCGGGGCGGGCGGACCGGTCATGCCGCGATCCGCTCCAGTACCGCGGCGACGCCCTGCCCGCCGCCGACGCACAGGCTGGCCACGCCGTAGCGGCCGTCGCGGCGGGCGAGCTCGTGCAGCAGCGACACCACGATGCGGGTGCCGCTCTGCCCGGTCGGGTGCCCGAGCGCGATGCCGCCGCCGTTGACGTTCACCCGCTCGGGGTCGAGCCCGAGCTCGCGCACGTTCTGCACGATCTGGGCGGCGAACGCCTCGTTGATCTCGAACAGGTCGATGTCGTCGATCTTCAGCCCGGCGCGGTCGAGCGCCATCGGGATCGCGGCGGTGGGCCCGATCCCCATGATCGTCGGGTCGACGCCGACGGCCGCGAACGACACCAGCCGCGCGATCGGGGTGAGGCCGTGGCGGCGCACCGCCTCGCCGCTCGCGACCACCACCGCCGCGGCGCCGTCGGCCATCTGGCTCGCGTTGCCCGCGGTGACCGTGCCGTCGGTCTCGAACGACGGCTTGAGCGCGGCGAGCTTCTCGACGGAGGTGACGCGGAACGTCTCGTCGCGCTCCAGCTCGCCCGCCTCGGACCGCACCGGCACGACCTCCTCGGCGAAGCGGCCCTCCTCCCAGGCGCGGCGGACGCGGTCCTGGCTGCGGGCGGCCCACTCGTCCTGCGCGGCGCGGTCCACGCCGTACTCGCGGGCGAGCTTCTCCGCGGTCTGCCCCATGTTCATGCCGCAGATCGGGTCGGTGCCGCCGTCGCGCCAGCCGTCGGAGAGGGTGATGTCCCCGCGGCGCACACCGCCCCAGCGCAGCGTGTAGGGCGCGATGTAGGGCATCGTGCTCATGCTCTCGGCGGCGATCGCGAGCGCGACCTCGGCGTCACCCGACAGCACCGACCGGTTCGCGAGCTGGATGGCCTTGAGCCCGGACGCGCACGCCATGTTGATGGTCTGCGCGGGGACGTGGACGGGGACACCCGCGCGGAGCGCCACCTGGCGGCCTGGGTTGGGGCCGTTGCCGGCCTGCCTGCAGTTGGAGACGACGACCTCGTCGACCGCGTCGGCGGCCACGCCCGCCCGCTCCAGCGCGGCGGCGCCCGCGATGCCGCCGAGCTCGACCAGCCGGACGTCGCGCAGCGACCCGCCGTAGCGGCCGTGCGGGGTGCGCACGCCCGCGACGAGGAACGCTTCGGTTGCCATGTGTCCTCCCGGCTTTCAGTTCTCGCGCAGCACGCGCTTGGCCTTGTGGGTGTGGCGTTCCAGCGACCCGGGCGGGACGGGTTCGACGAGCGCCCGCACCGTGAGCTCGGCCCGCACCGCGGCGGCGAGCCGCGCGCACACCTCGTCGACCCGCTCCGGGTCGGCCTCCACGCGCAGCTTGATCGCGGTGAGCGCGCCGGTCGTGCGGTCGGTGACGTCGTCGTCGAGGACGATGCGGTACTCGCCCACGACGCCCTCGGTGCGGCGGACGACATCCTCGACCGCGGACGGGAACAGGTTCACGCCCTTGATCACGAGCATGTCGTCGGCGCGGCCGATCACCCCGCCGGGCAGGCGGGCGAGCGTGCGGCCGCAGGCGCAGGGCGTGCTGTCACGGACCACGACGTCGCCGGTCCACCAGCGCACGAGCGGGGTGGCCCGCTTGTCGAGGTGGGTGAGCACGAGCACCCCCGGCGTGCCGTCCGGCACCGGCTCGTGGGTGTCCGGGTCGAGCACCTCGGCGTAGGCGAAGTCCTCGGGCAGGTGCCCGCCCGCCTGCTCGGCGCACTCCCACGCGATGGGCTGGAACTCGAGGCTGCCGTAGCCGTCGTAGCAGCGGGCGCCCCACAGCTGTTCGATGCGCGCCCGGGTGGCGGGCACCGCGCCGCCCGGCTCGCCGCCGACGGTGACGCTGCGGACGGCCGACTCGCGCAGCGGGCGGCCCATGGCCTCGGCGGTGTCGGCGAGGTACAGCATGAACGACGGCGTGCCCGCCACCGCCGTCGTCCCGAAGCGGAAGATCGTCTCGATCTGGCGCTCGGTCTCGGCGGCGCCGCCCGGGATCACCGTGGCCCCGACGCGCCCGTACCCGCTGGTGAAGCCCAGCCCGCCGACGAACCAGGTGTAGGTGAACAGGCACTGGAACACGTCGGTGTCGCGGGTGCCCTGGCTGTAGGCGGCCCGGGCGTACAGGTCGGTCCAGCGGTCGAGGTCGGACTGCGTCCAGCACACGGGCGTCGGGCTCGACGTGGTGCCCGACGAGAAGTGCACCCGGCGCACCTCCGACAGCGGGGCGGCCAGCGCCGACCCCCACGGCGGGCTCTCCTCGAGGCTCGCCACGTAGTCGGCCTTCGCCACGAGCGGGAGCCTGCGCAGGTCGTCGAGCGAGCGCAGGTCGCCCGGGGTGAACCCGACGTCCTGCCACCGGCGCCGGTAGAAGGCGCTGTGCTCGTGCACGTACGCGAGCTGCTTGCGCAGCTGCGCCAGCTGGTGCTCGGCGATGCGCTCCCGCGACCAGGTCTCGACCTCGTCCCAGTACGACGCGGAGAACGGTCGGCCCACGCCTTCCCCCTCTCTAGCTCTGCGGCACGAACGCCAGCGGGCGGATGGGCGACCCGGTGCCGCCCTGGATGCTGAGCGGCGCGGCGACGAAGAAGAAGCTCCACACCGACGCCGCGACGAGCGGCTCGAGGTTCATCGCCTCCATGATCGAGATCTCGCGCTCGACGAGGAGGTGGACGTGCACGTCGAGCGACGGGCTCGGCATGTGCTCGTAGGCGACGGTGTCGGCGCCGCTCGCGCGCACGCGGCGGTCGGCGAGCCAGCGCGCACCGTCCAGCGAGACCCCCGGCGCCCCGGTCTCGGTGCCGAGGAACCGCTGCGGGTCGGACCAGTAGCGGTCCCACCCCGTGCGGACCAGCACCACCGAACCGGCGGCGGGTTCGGGCCCGTGGTCGGCGAACCACGTCGCGAAGTGGTCGCCGGTGACCGCGTCGTCGGGGGTGAGCTCGCGGCCCAGCAGCGTGGGTACGTCGACGAGGTGGCCGGTCGCGGCGATCGGCGCCATCTCGTGCACGGAGTGGACCGCCATGCCCCCGGTGAACGACTGGCGCCCGGTGATGTCCACCCCGCCCGCCACGGTGCCGCACTTGGCGACGTGGGCGAACCCGTCGACGTGCGTGCCGACGTGGTCGCCGGTGGTGATCATCGCCGCCGACCCGGACACGCCGCCGGGGTAGACCAGGTCGCCGTGGCGCTTGGTGAGCACGAAGCCGTACGGCGGGTGCGCCGGGTGGTGCGGGATCCCCGGGTACATCGGCTGGGCGAGGTCGAACACCCGCATGCGGCCCGCCGCGGGGAACGGGACGTCCAGCTCCCAGGTCACGCCGCCGCCTCCTGGGCGACCGCTCGGCCGATGACGAGGCGCTGGATCTCCGAGGTGCCCTCGTAGATCTCCAGGATCCGCTGGTCGCGGTAGAGCCGCTCGGCGATGTTCGGCTTGCAGTAGCCGTCGCCGCCGTGCACCTGCACCGCCACGTCGACGGCGTGGTGCGCGGCCTCGCTCGCGTACAGCTTGGCCATGGCGCCGAGCACCGAGACGTCGCCGCCGCGGTCGTAGGTCTCGGCCGCGGTGAAGGTGAGCAGGCGCGCCGCGGACAGCTCCGTGGCGACGTCGGCCAGCGGGAACGACACGCCCTGGTTCTCGATGATCGGCCGCCCGAACGTCGTGCGCCGCACCGCCTCGCGGGACGCGACCTCGTAGCCGGCGAGCCCGACCCCGGTGGACTGGGCCGCCACGCTGATGCGCCCGGCGTTCAGCGTCTTCAGCGCGAGCCGCAGGCCCCGACCCGGCTCGCCGAGCATGTCGGACTCGCTCACGCGGGTGTCGAGCTTGAGGTTGCTCGTCTTGGTGCCGCGGATGCCCATCTTGTCCTCGTAGCGGTCGATGACGACCCCGGGCGCCTCCCGGTCGACGAAGAACGCGCTGATGCCGCGCGGGCCCGCATCCGGGTCGGTGCGGGCGAACACGACGTAGTGCCGCGACGCTCCCCCGTTGCCGATGAAGATCTTCTCGCCGCGCAGGCGGTAGCCGTCGCCGTCGCGCTCCGCGGTGGTGCGGATCGCGTTGGCGTCGCTGCCCGCGCCGACCTCGGTGAGCGCGAAGCTCACCGCCTCCCCGCGGGCCATGCCGCCGAGGTAGCGCGCCTGCTGCTCCTCGGTGCCCGCGAGCAGGATCGGGGTGCCGCCGAGCGCGTACGCCGTGAGGATCGCGCCGGTGGAGGCGCAGGCGCGCGAGACCTCCTCGATGACGGCGCACGTCGTGGCGAACGAGGCGCCGGCGCCACCGAAGCGGGTGGGCACGAAGAGCCCGGCCAACCCCGACTCGACGAGGAGGGCGACGTTCTCGTCCGGGTAGCGCTGCTCCCGGTCGAGCTCCTCGGCCAGCGGCGCGAAATGCTGCTCGGCGAGCTCCTTCGCCGTGTTCAACCATTTGCGGCCGTCGTCGTCGAGCTCCGGGGACCACACCACAGCCATTCGTGCTCCGATCTCGTGCCGTGAATTGCCAACCTACTCAGACGTATGTCTGGTTATCGATGTCGATCCACCAACCCCTCGGAATCGATCGATCAGTCGAACGGCCGCAGGCCGTTCACGACGAAGGTCGCGAACTCGTCGGCGATCTTGTCGATGTCGCTGTCCGGCCGCGGCCGGTACCACATGTTGATCCAGTTGAGGGCGCCGAGGATCGGCTTGGCCGCAAGGCGCGGCGGGACGTCGCGGAAGATGCCCTCCCGGATGCCGTCGGCCACGATGTCGGCGAAGTACTGCTCGTACTCGTCGCGCATGTCGACGAACGCCTGCAGCACCCTGCGCTGCTTGGTCCCGGCCTCCTGCATGAGGTGCATCTCGGTGCCCTGGACCGCCACCCGCGAGCGGGCGCTCTGGGTCATCATCACGACGGCGTGCATCCGCGCGGCGGCGTGCAGCCGCTCGTCCGGCGGCAGGTCGCGGCGCTCGGCGATCGGCCGGATCCGGTCGAGCAGGTCCAGCATCGACAGCGTGAGCACGTCGAGGAAGATGTCGGCCTTCGACCGGTAGTAGTGGTAGATCCGCCCCTTCGTCGAGCCCAGCACCTCGGCGATGTCGTCGACGCTGGTGGCGGTGAAGCCCCGCTCCATGAACACGGTCGCGGCCGCGTTCAGCACCTCCATGCGCCCCGCCTCCGCGGGCCCCCTCCGGCCAAGGCCGGCTTGCATCGCCACGGCAACTCCTCATCCCGACCGGCGCGTGATCGTGTGCCAGATTCCCACCAGCCCGTTCGGCGACAGCAGCAGGATCGCGGCCAGCACCCCGCCGAGGACGATCTTGTCCGCGTCGCCGCCGAACGAGAACAGCTCCTGCTGCGTCGTGAGGATCGCCGCGCCGACGAGCGGGCCCAGCAGGAGCCGCCGCCCGGGCAGGATCACGGCGGCCAGCATGAACAGCAGGAAGTGCGCCGAGAGCAGGTCGGGGCTCACGTAGCTGCGCTGGTAGGCGTAGAGCCAGCCGGCCAGCCCCGCGATCGGTGCCGAGAGCACGAACACCAGCACCCGGGTCCGGCGCACGTCGACGCCCAGGGTGGTGGCGAGCTGCGGGTTCATCTGCGCCATCAGCGCGGTCACCCCCAGCCGGGACCGGCGGAACCGCGCGATGAGCGCGACGACCAGCACGAGCAGCCCGAACGCGATCGGCCACATCTCGGCGTTGGTGCGGGCGACGTACTGCCCGCCCACCGCGGGGAGCGCGAGCAGCGGGACGCCGACGAGCCCGTCCGTGCCGCCGAGGAAGTCGCTGTTGCTCACCACGGTGAGCCCGATGACCGCCGCCGCGTAGGTGACCAGGGAGAACACGAACTCGCGCGTGCGGATCGTGGCGAGCCCCAGCACCACCGCGAGCGCCGTGACCACGCCGATCGCCGCGGCGAGCGACGTGAGCGGCCCCCAGCCGTACTTCACGGCCACCACCGCCGTGGCGTACGCCCCGCCCGCCCAGAACAGGGTGTGGCCGAGGCTCACCTCGCCCAGGTAGGACAGCACGACGTCGATGCCGTAGGACATGATCGCGAAGATCGCGATCAGCACGACCGCGGCGTAGATCCGGTCCGAGCCGCCCAGGAGGACCGGCACCAGGTAGCCGAGGACGATCAGCGCGGGCCAGCGCAGCACGCGGACCGCGGTGGGCAGCGCGCGCCCGCCCTTCTCGCCCCCGCCCGGGGCCCGCTGCGGTGTGACCTGCAGTTCGCTCACGCTCACCGGATCCTCAGCCCCTCGGGTCGCACCACGAGGACGATCAGCAGGACGGCGAACGCCGCCGCCATCGAGTACGCGGGTGGGAAGAACGCCCCGAACAGGGCGACGAAGAAGCCGAGCCCGAAACCGGTGACGAGGTTGCCCAGCACGCTGCCGATGCCGCCGAGCACCACCACCAGGAAGGTGATGATCACCTCGTCGAAGCCGATCGAGGTGAGGATCGGGCTGCGCGGGGCGATGATCGCCCCGGCGAGAGCGGCGCTCAGCGCGGCGAAGACGAACACGCCCAGGTAGACCCGCGCGGCGTCGATGCCGTAGAGCTGGGCGAGCTTGGGGTCCTCGGCCACGCCGCGCACGATCCGCCCGATCCCCGTGCGGCTCAGCACGTAGAACGTCACCGCGTAGAGCGCGAGCGCCGCCACGATGATCAGGACGTCCTGCTGGGTGAACCGCGCCGACCCGATCGCGACGTTCTGGCTGCTGAACGGGCTCGGGATCTGCTGCGGGTTGCCGCCGAACACCAGCGCGGCGCTGCCCTGGAGCAGGTAGCCGAACGCCAGCGTGACCAGCATCAGGCTCACGATGTTCTGCTCGACGACGAGCCGGGTCAGCGCGAGCTGCATGACCGCGCCGAGCACCCCGACCGCCACCAGCGCGATCGGGATGGCCACCAGGTAGGGCACCCCGAGCGCGGTGCAGGCCCACCACGTCACGAACGCGCCGAGCATGTAGAGCTGGCCGTGGGCGAAGTTGACCAGTCGGGCCGCGCCGAGCAGCACCGTCCAGCCGACGGCGAGCAGGGCGTAACCCGCGCCGAGCGCGAGCCCGTTGACCAGCTGATCCAGCACCCTCATGCGCGCAACCCACCCAGGTAGGCGGCGACGATGCGCTCGTCGTCGCGCATCTGCTCGGCCGGGCCCGAGGCGACGACCCGGCCCTGCTCCAGCAGGTAGAGCCGGTCGGCGACCTCGAGGGTCGCCCGGACGTTCTGCTCGACCAGCAGCACCGACAGCCCCGCGTCGACGAGCTCGCGGACGTGGCGCAGCACGTCGAGCACGAGCCGCGGCGCGAGCCCGACCGAGGGTTCGTCGAGGATCAGAAGCCGCGGCGCCGCACGCAGCGCCCGGCCGATCGCGACCATCTGCCGCTCCCCGCCCGACAGCGTGGAGCACCTCTTGTCCGCCCGCGCCGCGAGCTGCGGGAACACCTCGTAGACCTCGGCCACCGAGTACCGCTTGCCCGCGGCCTTGCGCGGCGGGCGGACCAGCTCGAGGTTCTCCTCGACCGTGAGCGTCTCGAACACGCCCTTGCCCTCCGGCACGAGCACGATGCCGCTCGCGGCCCTGCGGTGGGCGGCGAGCCCGCCCACGTCCGCGCCGTCCAGCCGGACGGCACCGGACACCGCGGGCCTGCCCCGCGACCAGCCCGCCACCGCGTTGACCAGCGTGCTCTTGCCCGCGCCGTTGGCGCCCGCGACCGCGACCAGCTCGCGCTCGCCCACGGTCAGGTCGACGCCGTGCAGCGCGGCGGTGCGGCCGTAGCGGACCTCGAGGTCCACGAGCTCCAACAGCGCGCTCATGCCGTCCGCCCCAGGTAGGCCTCCAGCACCGCGGGCAGCCGCTGCACCTGTCCGGGTGGGCCGTAGGCGATCTGCCGGCCCCGGTCGATCACCACGAGCCGGTCGACGATCTCCATCACCAGGTCCATGTGGTGCTCGATGAGCACGATCGCGAGCCCGCGGCGGCGCAGCTCCTCGAGCAGGGCGGCGAGGTTGCGCATGTCGTCGCCGCCCACCCCGGCCGCGGGCTCGTCGACCAGCAGCACGCGCGTGCCCCCGCCGAAGGCGAGCACGATCGACAGCACCCGCTGCAGCCCGTACGGCAGGTCGTCGGGGCGCAGCTCGTGGTAGCGCGCCGCGATGCCGAACTCGGTGAGCAGCTCGGCGGCCTCGCGGCGGGTCGCCGCCCGCGCGGCGTGCTCCCGCCACGGCGTGAACACGCTCGGCAGCAGCCGCGTCGCGCGCTCCACCTGCAGGCTCGCCATCGCGTTCTCCAGCACGGTGAGGCCGGTGAAGAACGAGTTCTGCTGGAACGTGCGGCGCAGGCCCCGCCGGGCGAGCGCCTGGGTGGACAACCCCGAGGTGCTCTCCCCGTACAGGCGGCACTCCCCCTCGTGCGGCACGGTGTTGGTGATCGCGGCGAAGCTGCTGCTCTTGCCCGCACCGTTGGGGCCGATGACCCCCACGATCTCGCCGTCGTCCACCGTCCACGACACGTCGTCGAGGGCGGTGAGGCTGCCGTAGCGCACGGTCAGCCCCTCGACGGCCAGCGCCGGAGCGCTCATCCCCACACCGCTTCGTCGACCGGGATCTCCTCGAGGACCTTCGTCTTGCCGCCCTCGACGGTGAACGCGTAGACGGCGAACTCCTGCTGGCCCTCCTCGGTGAAGCGGACGTCGCCGAGGACCGTGTCGGTGAAGCTCTCGCCCTGGATCGCGTCGGCCACGGCGAGCCGCTCCGTGGTGCCCGCCTTCTCCACCGCCTTGCACCAGATGTCCACGCTCTGCGCGCCGAGCGCACGGTACTTGTCGGGGAGGTCGCCGCCCGAGCGCTGCGTGTAGGCCTGCACGAACGCCTCGTTGCGCGGCAGGCTGCGGAACGGCTCGACGTCGGGGAAGTACAGGTCGGCCGAGACCAGCCCGTCGATGACCGCGCCACCGGCGAGCTCGATGACGGTCGGCGAGACGGTCCCGGTGCCCGCGAAGTGCACCGCCGGGATGCCCGACTCGGCGTACTGGCGCGCCATCGCCGGCATGCCGGACGACTCGGCGGCGTTCGCGGAGAACACGACGTCCGGGTTCGCGGCCGCGATGTTCGACAGCGGGATGCGGAAGTCGGTGTCGGTGAAGGCGAACGTCTGCTCGGCGACCACCTCGACGCCCCGCTTCTCCAGCTCGGCGCGCAGGGCGGCGCCGGCGTCGTTGCCGTAGGCGTCGTTCTGCAGCAGCATCGCGACCCGCTTCGCCTGCAGCGTGTCGGCGATGTAGCGGGCGGCCACGTGCGCCCCGACCTCGTTGCCGGCGTTCATCCGGATCGCGGCCGGGTCGGCACCCCCGAGGATCGAGGCGTTCTGCGGGATCGTCGTGATGTTCAGGATGCCCGCGCGCACCAGCACCGGCTGGATCGCGAGCGTGACCGGGCTGTTCCAGCCACCCATCACGACGTCGACGCCCTCGGCGATGAGGTCGTTGGCCGCGCTCACGCCGGCGGCGGGCGTGCTCTGGTCGTCGCGCGACACCACCTCGACCTGGCGCCCGGCGCAGCCGCCCTCGGAGTTGACCAGGTCGGCCATGACCTCGATGGCCTCGAGGACGTGCGCCCCGTTCGGGCCGGCCGGGCCGGAGAGCGGCACGATCACCCCGATCTTGAGCGGTCCCGCGTCCTGCTCCGGTGCGCTCGCACCCGGCGCCGCACCGGACCCGGTGTTGGCACATCCCACGCTGAGCGCCGCGAGCACCGCTGCGGTGGCGGCGAGCAGCTTCCTCGAGCCCTTCACACGCGTCTCCCCATTGAGTCGGACGGTCGAGGCAGTCGACGTACTACTGCGTAGGTTGGGTGTATAGAGGGGCCGATGTGATCAGGTCAAGGGCACCGGTGAAAATCGCCGAGAAATCGAGTGTTGACGACATACCGCGCAGTATGTTCAGCTGCTCGCGGGCCTGATCGGCTCGCGCGGCGGCGACATTGTGGTGGCCGGAAGGGGGCCCGATGAACGATCTTCGTCCCGTACCCGGCTGGGCGCGGTCGCACGGTCACGTCCGGTTGCGACCGCCGGTCGCGGCCGAGCCCGCCTCGGATCGGCTGCTCGTCGGCGAACGGATCGCGCGCTACGGCTGGGCCTACGACGAACGCGACCGCGCCGCCCTCGCCGAGTGCTTCACCGCCGACGGGGTCTGGGAGGGCCTGGTCATGGGCGGGGACCGGGTCGGGCCGGTCGAGGGCCGCGACGCCATCGCCGACTTCCTGGCCGGGTTCTGGGCGCAGCAGACCGACCAGCGGCGGCACGTCTTCACCAACGTCGTCGTCGACGCGCTCTCCGCCGACCGGGCGGACGCGCACGCATACCTGGTGCTCACCGCCGCCCACGGGGGCGCGATGACTCCCGTGACCACCGGCCCCTACCGGTTCGAGCTCGCCCGGGAGCCCGACGGCGTGTGGCGGATCGCCCGGCTCGCGGCCGGGTTCGATGCACCGTTCTGATGGGCGGCACCGTGCTCGTGGTCGGCGCGAGCGGGCTCGTCGGCGCGGCGGCCGTCGACGCGTTCCTCGGCGCCGGGTGGGACGTCGTCGCACTCTCCCGCCGCCCGCCGGAGGTGTTCTCCACCGCCCCGTTCCGCCACTTCCCGGTCGACCTGCGGGACTCGGACGCGTGCCGCGCCGCCGTCGGCGAGCTGTCCGGCGTCACCCACGTCGTCTACACCGCGCTCTACGAGAAGCCGGGGCTGGTGGCCGGCTGGCGCGAGCAGGACCAGATGGAGACCAACCTCGCCATGCTGCGCAACCTGCTCGACCCGCTCGCCGCGGCCGCCGGCCTGCGGCACGTGACCCTGCTGCAGGGCACCAAGGCCTACGGCGTGCACCGCCACCCGATCCGCATCCCCGCCCGCGAGCGCCACCCGCGCGACGACCACCCGAACTTCTACTGGCTGCAGGAGGACCACCTGCGCGCCCTCGCCGCCGAGCGGGGATTCGCCTGGACGATCCTGCGCCCCCAGATGGTGGTCGGCCCCGCCTACGGCGTGGCGATGAACCTGCCGCCGGTGATCGGGGCGTACGCGGCGATCCGCCGCGCGGAGGGCCGGCCGTTCTCCTTCCCCGGCGGGCCGTCGTACGTGACGGAGGCGGTGGACGTGCGCCTGGTCGCCGACGCCGCGCTCTGGGCCGCCACCGAGCCGCGGGCGTGGGGCGAGCACTTCAACCTCACCAACGGCGAGGTGTTCGAGTGGCGGGACCTGTGGCCCGCGCTGGCCGAGGTGCTCGGCGTGGAGACCGGTCCGGACGAGCCGGTGCGTCTCGGCGAGTTCCTCCCCGCCAAGGCGGACGTGTGGGACGACGTCGTCCGCACGCACCACCTGCGCCCGCTGCGCCTGCCCGAGCTGCTCGGCGAGTCGCACCACTACGCCGACTACTGCTTCGCCTACGGCGCGAAGCGCGTGCCGGCGCCGGCGTTCGTGAGCACCGTGAAGATCAAGCAGGCCGGGTTCTGCGAGACCTGGGACACCGAGGAGTCGATGCGGCACTGGCTGCGGGTGCTGATCGACCGCGGCGTCCTGCCCCCCGCCTGATCGACGGCTATGGTCGGGCGATGGCCGACGCCGACATCCACTTCTACTTCGACCCGGTCTGCCCCTTCGCCTGGATGACCAGCAAGTGGGTGCGGATGGTGCAGGCGCAGCGCGACTACCGCGTCGACTGGCGCTTCATCTCGCTGCGGCTGGTCAACGCCGACGTCGACTACGCGACCCGCTTCCCGCCGGAGTACGAGGCCGGGCACACGTCCGGGCTGCGGCTGCTGCGGATGGCCGCCCGGACCCGCGCCGAGTACGGCCGGGAGGCCATCGGGCCCCTCTACGAGGCGCTCGGCTCGGCGATCTTCGACCGGGAGGACGCCCGCAACGACGCCATCGCCCGCGAGGCCCGCGGCACCCGCGGCTTCGTGGAGCCGATCCTGGCCTCGGTCGGTTTGCCCACGGCGCTCGCCGACGCCCTCGACGACGACGTGTGGGACACCGAGCTGCGCGCCGAGACCGACGAGGCGCTCTCGCTCACCGGCAAGGACGTCGGCACGCCGATCCTGCACTTCGAGCCACCGGACGGCGTGGCGTTCTTCGGTCCGGTGATCAGCCGGCTGCCCACCGCAGAGCAGGCGGCGCAGCTGTGGGACCACGTGATCGGCTTGACCCGGTTCCCCGGCTTCGCGGAGCTGAAGCGCAGCCTGCGCGAACGTCCCCAGCTGCGCGCGCTCGGCTGGCGCGAGGGCGAGGTCGGCGCGGTGGAGGACTGGCACGGCGGCAGCCGCCGGCGCACGAAGTAGCGCCCCTCAGTCGTCCGGGAGTTCGCCGTCGCCCAGCTCGTCGACCTCGGCGCCGCGCTCGGCGAGCGCCTCCTTCACCACACGGTAGGCGGTGCCGGCGCCGTAGCCCTTGCGGGCGAGCATCCCGACGAGGCGCCGCCCGGCCGCGGCTCGCTGCTCGGCGGTGCCGACGGCGAGCGAGCGCAGCTTCCGGTCGACCAGCTCCCGCGCCCGCCGCTCCTCCGCCTCGGCGTCCACGCCGGCGAGCGCCTCCTGCGCGTCCTCGTCGCTCACGCCCTTGCGCCGCAGCTCCACGGCGAGCGCGCGGCGGGCGAGGCCGCGGTAGGCGTGCCGGGAGCGGACCCACTGTTCGGCGAACGCCGCGTCGTCGATCAGGCCGACCTCGTCGAACCGCTCCAGCACCGTGTGGGCGGCGTCGTCGGGCACGCCCTTGCGCCGCAGCGCGGTGGCCAGCTCCTGCCGCGTGCGGGCGCGCTCGGTGAGCAGCCGCAGGCACACCTCGCGGGCGACGGCCACCGGGTCGGCGTCGGGGTCGAGCTCCTCCGGGGCCCGTCCGCGCCGACCGCGCGGACGCCGGTGCGGCTCCTCGACCTCTGGCCCGGTGGCGGCGCCGTCGTGCCCGGCCTCCCCGGGGACCGGGCCGTCGGGAGCTGCACCGTCGGGACCCGGACCGTCCGAGCGTGACCGTCCGCGGCGCCGGGCGCCCGGGCGGGTGCCGCCACCCGGCTCACCGGCCCCGCGTGGACGGCGCCGACCGCCGCGGATCGCACGCCCGTCCAGGGCGGCGGGGCCGAGCTCGACCACGGTGACGTCGTCGCGCCCCGCGCTCACCGACGGCACGTCGAACAGCGCCACCGGCCCCGCCGCCCCCGCGGTGCTGTCCCGCTGCGCACCGCCGGGGGCGGCGAGGTCGGCGACCGGCGCGGCCGGGGCGGCGTCCCCGACCCGGCCCAGGTCGACGGGCCCCGCCGGCGCCGGGCCGGACCGCTCCCGGCCCGGCTCGGCCGCGGGCAGCTCGTCGAGCCGGGCCACCGGCGCGCGCACGACTTCCGCGTCGCCGACGTCGATCCCGTCGAGCCGGGCGACCCGCCCGTCGGCCATGCTCAGAAGTCGACCGGGGCGGGCAGCGGCTCGGCCTCGGCGTCGACCTGGGCGCCGACCCCGAGCTTCTCCTTGATCCGCTTCTCGATCTCGTTGGCGACGTCGGGGTTGTCGCGCAGGAACTTGCGGGCGTTCTCCTTGCCCTGCCCGAGCTGGTCGCCCTCGTAGGTGTACCAGGCGCCGGACTTGCGGATGATCCCCTGCTCGACGCCGACGTCGATGAGCGAGCCCTCGCGGCTGATGCCCACGCCGTAGAGGATGTCGAACTCGGCCTGCTTGAACGGCGGCGCGACCTTGTTCTTGACGACCTTGACGCGGGTGCGGTTGCCGACCATGTCGGAACCGTCCTTGAGCGTCTCGATGCGGCGGACGTCCAGCCGGACCGACGCGTAGAACTTCAGCGCGCGCCCACCGGTGGTGGTCTCCGGCGAGCCGAACATCACGCCGATCTTCTCGCGCAGCTGGTTGATGAAGATCGCCGTGGTGCCCGAGCTGCTCAGCGCGCCGGTGATCTTGCGCAGCGCCTGGCTCATCAGGCGGGCCTGCAGGCCCACGTGGCTGTCGCCCATCTCGCCCTCGATCTCGGCGCGCGGGACGAGCGCCGCGACCGAGTCGATGACGATGATGTCGAGGGCGCCGGAGCGGATCAGCATGTCGGCGATCTCGAGGGCCTGCTCACCGGTGTCGGGCTGGGACACCAGCAGGGAGTCGGTGTCGACGCCGAGGGCCTTGGCGTACTCGGGATCGAGCGCGTGCTCGGCGTCGATGAACGCGGCGATGCCCCCGGAGGCCTGTGCGTTCGCCACGCAGTGCAGCGCCACCGTGGTCTTACCGCTGGACTCCGGGCCGTAGATCTCGACCACGCGGCCGCGCGGCAGCCCGCCGACGCCGAGCGCGACGTCCAGCGCGATCGACCCGGTGGGGATCACCCCGATGGGGGGCCGGGTCTCGTCGCCGAGGCGCATCACCGACCCCTTGCCGTGGTTCTTCTCGATCTGCGCGAGGGCGAGCTGCAGCGCCTTCTCGCGGTCGGGTGTGGTCATCGCCGGGTCTCCACCTCAGTGCTCTGGACGGGTCTGTCGGTTGGCGTCGACGGTAGGCGGGGCCACCGACGATCTGTGCGGGCGGTCGCGATCTGTGGACAGCCGCACCGCGATGTGGATGGAATCGTAGCGAACACGTGTTCGATCGACCACGGGACACGCCGGGTGGCCGCGCGGTGCCCACCTCGCGGTGTTCGTGCCCGGGGTCTGCGCCGGCAGGTGTGCGGTCGCCGTCGACGCCCACGCGCGGAGGATCCCGGTCGAGAGCGGTCGAGCGGCCCCGGATTCCGACGAACGGCGCGTTGGTCGCACGGGTTCCGACGAGCGCGCCGCTCGTCCGGGAGGACCCGCCCGGCAACCCGACGCACCCGGAGGACGGGGCGCTGTCGGTGGCCGGCCCTACCGTCGCGCCCGTGAACCGCACCGACCGCCTCTACGCGCTGGTCGAGGAGCTGCGGGCGTGCGCACCCCGCCGCCTGTCGGCCCGGGAGCTCGCGGCCCGCTTCGAGGTCAGCGTCCGCACCGTCGAGCGGGACATCTCCGCGCTCCAGCAGGCGGGGGTGCCCATCTACGCCGACGTCGGCCGCACCGGCGGCTACACCCTCGACAAGAGCCGCACCCTGCCGCCGCTCAACTTCACCCCGACCGAGGCGGTCGCGGTCGCCATCCTGCTCGGGCGCAGCCGGGGCTCGCCGTACCACCGGTCCGCGCGCACCGCCCTCCACAAGATCATCGCCGCCATGTCCGCCGCGGACGGCGCCGCCGCCCGCGAGCTCGCCGACCGCATCCGGTTCATCTCCCCCGTCGAGCCGGACGAGCCCGCGTCCGTGCCCGCCGTGCTGGAGGAGGCCGTCGCCACGCGCCGCGTCGTGCGGATCGGGTACGTCGACCGGGCGGGGGCGGTCACCGACCGGGAGGTGGAACCGGTCTCCTTCACCGCGCGGGATCGCTGCTGGTACCTCGTCGGCTGGTGCCGCCTGCGGGGCGGGGCCCGCGTGTTCCGCACCGACCGGATCCGCTACGCCGTCCTGCTCGACGAGCGCGCGCCCGTGCGCAGCGCCGAGGAGCTCGGGTGCCCCGTCCCCGGGGACGTGGTCCTGCGCCCGGTGGAGCTCGTGTGAAACACCGACGGGGGGCTGTCGCCCGCCCCGTCGAGGGTGGCGCCATGACCGAGACCACCGCACCCGACACCGCGACCACCAGCACCGGCCCCGCGCCCGGCACCGTCGCCTGGTTCCAGATCGGCACCGACGACCCGGCGGGGGCCCGGGAGTTCTACGGCGGCCTGTTCGGCTGGGGGGCCACCCCCGACCCGGACTCCGAGGGATACGACCTGGTCGCCTACGCGGGCGGCGGGCGGCCGGCGGGCGGGATCGCGCACACCGCGGGCGGCGCGGCGAACCACGCGACGTTCTTCGTGCGCGTCGAGGACGTCGCGGACGTGTGCGCCCGCGCCGAACGCCTCGGCGGCAGGGTGCTGACGCCGCCCGTCACCACGCCGAACGGGCTGGTCTTCGCCCACCTCCTGGACCGGTCGGGCAACCGCTTCGGCGTCTTCACCCCCGCCTGAGGCCCGTCAGCGGCGCGCGGGCGGCACGTCGTAGGCCTCGCAGACCACCTTCCACACCTCGCGCGGCTCGATGCCCGCCTCGAGGGCCTCCTCCACCGTGCGGCCGCCGAGCTCGGAGAACACGTGGTCGCGCGAGACGGCCGCGGCGCGGACGACGCCGAACTCGTTCTCCATCAGCTCCCGGAAGTAGGTCAATCGCACAACGACCACGGTAGTGGCAGGCTTTCGCCGTGCTCGACCTGCTCGCCGACGTGTGGGGGACGCTCGGGGGCGACCCGCGCGAGCTCCACCGGATCCGGATCACCGGGCCGCCCGAGGTGCTGCCCTCGACGTTCCCCGTCACGGCCGCGGGCACCGCCGCGGTCGGCGCGAGCCTGCTCGCCGGGACGCGCGGCGCGCCGGTGTCGCTCGACACCCGCGCGCTCGCCGTCGCCCTGCGCAGCGAGCGCCACGTCCGGCTCGACGGCCGCCCGGTCGGCAGCCCGTTCGACCCGCTGTCGGCGTTCCACCGCACCGCCGACGGCTGGCTGCGGCTGCACGCCAACTACCCGTGGCACCGGGACGCGGCGCTGCGCGTCCTCGGCTGCGGCGACCCGGCGGACGTCCCGGCCGCGATCGCCGAGCGCGGGTCGCTCGAGCTGGAGGCGGCGCTGCACGACGCGGGCGGGGTCGGGGCCGCGGTGCGCACCGAGGAGGCGTGGCGCGCGCACGCCGGCCCGCCGCCCCCGCTCGTCCGACGGCGGGTCCTGGGCGACGCGCCGCCCCGGCCGGCGGGCAGGCCGCGCGTGCTCGACCTGACCCGCGTGATCGCGGGGCCGGTCGCGACGCGCACGCTCGCCGCCCACGGCGCCGACGTCCTGCGCCTGGACCCGCCCGACCGGCCCGAGATCCCGCTGCAGGCCTACGACACGCTCCCCGGCAAGCGCAGCGCCCTGCTCGACCTCGCCGCGCACCGGCCGGTGCTGGAGGAGCTGCTGGCCGGCGCGGACGTGGTGGTCTGCGGCTACCGCCCCGGCGCGCTCGAGAAGTTCGGCCTCGGCCCCGCCGAGCTGGCCGAACGCCACCCGGGACTGGTGGTCGTGACGCTGTCGGCGTGGGGCCACCGGGGGCCGTGGGCGCGCCGGCGCGGCTTCGACAGCATCGTGCAGGCCGCGTGCGGGATCGCCCACGCCGAGGGCGCCGACGGCGCCCCCGGCGCGCTGCCCGCGCAGCTGCTCGACCACGCCACCGGGTACCTGGCGGCGGCCGGTGCGCTCCTCGCGCTCGCCGAGCAGCGGCGCAGCGGCGGGACCCACCACGTCCGGCTGGCGCTCGCCGGCACCGCGGCGTGGCTGCAGTCGCTGCCGCGGCGGCCGGCCGGCCCCGTCGCCGAGGTCGACCCGACCCCGTACCTGGTCGAGGTCGCCGCGCCGGCCGGGAGGCTCACGCTCGCCGCCCCGCCGGGCGCGGTGGACGGCACCCCGCTGGGGTGGCCCGACCCGCCCCCGTCCTACGGGACGGCCGCGCCCCGCTGGTAGTCGGACCGGTACCGTCGTGTCCGTGATGTCCGTTCTCGCGCAGGACCCCACCGGCCTGTCCTCGCCCGTGGGGCGGCTGGTGGTCCTGTTCGGGCTGCTCGCGTCGCTGGTGGTGCTGCTGCGCTGGTGGTGGTTCAACCGCAGGCGCTGACCGCCGTCAGGACAGCGCGGGCCGCGGCCTGCGCACCACCGCCGAGCCGGCCAGCAGGTACGGCACGGCGATCACCGCGGCCGCCACCCCGAGCACCCGGTACGAGGTGCCCGCGAACACCAGGCCGGCCGTGATGCCCCCGACCGCGCCGCTCACGTTCATCGCGACGTCCGCCATGCCCTGCACGCCGGTGCGCACCCGGGCGGGCACCGACTCCGACAGCAGCGCCGACCCGGCGACGAGGCCGCCCGACCACCCGAGCCCGAGCAGCACGAGCCCGACGGCGAGCAGCGCGGTGTCGGTCGCCCCGGCGAGCGCGCACAGCACGCCGGCCCCGAGCAGGAACGCCGCCGCGAGCACGAGCACGCGCGGGCGCCCCGCGCGGTCGGCGAGCCAACCGAACAGCGGGCTCAGCGCGTACATGCCCGCGACGTGCAGGCTGATCACGAGCCCGATGACGGTGAGCGTCGCGCCGCCGTGGTCCATGTGCACCGGCGTCATCGACATCAAACCGACCATGAGCAGGTGGCCGACGACGATCGCGCCGATCCCGAGCAGCGCGCCGCGTGAGGCGAACAGCGCGGCGCGCGCCTCGGCGGCGCTCGGGGGCGGGCCCGCCTGCGCCGCGGCCCCGTCCCGGGCCAGCAGCAGCGGGTCCGGCCGCAGGCCCGCCCACGTACCGAGCGCGGCGAGCGTGAACGCGCCCGTGCACAGCAGGAACGGGCCCGCCGCGGGCTCGATCCGGAGCGCGGCGGCCACCCCCTGGACCGGTCCCGCGAGGTTCGGGCCGGCCACCGCCCCCACCGTGGTCGCCCAGACGACCGTGGCGAGCGCGCGGGCCCGCCGGTCCGGGGCCGCGAGGTCGGTGGCGGCGAACCGGGCGGCCAGCCCCGCCGCCGTGGCCGACCCGACCAGCACGAGCGCGGCGAGCAGGGCGGGGGCGCTGCCCACCGAGACGGCCGCCACCGCCCCCGCCCCGCCGAGCGCGGCCGTGCCGTAGCCGAGGCTCAGCGCGGGGCGCCGGCCCGCGCGGGTCGCGACGCGCGAGACGGTGAACGACGCCACGGCGGCCCCGAGCACGACGGAGGTCTGGGCCAGGCCGCCCACCGCCTCCGACCCGGACAGGCGGGTGGCGACCAGCGAGCTGACCGCGATCGCGCCGGCCACCCCGACCCCGCCGAGCACCTGGCTGGCGGCGAGCACGGCGAGGATCCTGCGTTGGACGGCGCTCTGGGTGGTGGTCACCGCCCGATCCTCGTGTGGCGACCACCGCCCGCGCCAGCGATTCCTAGACCGCCTTGTGGAAGCCGCCGTCGACGAGGACGTCGGCCCCCGTGGTGCTCGCCGAGCGGGGCGAGGCGAGCAGCACGATCACGTCGGCGACCTCCTGCGGGTCGAGCAGCCGTCCCGTCCGCACGGCCATCGCCTCCGGGGCCACCTTCTCCAGCACCGCGTCGCGGTCGGTGCCGAGCGCGGCGGCGAGCACGTCGGCGGCCCCGCCGTCCTCGGTCCACCACGGCGTGCGGACCGGTCCCGGCGAGACGCTGTTGACCCGCACGCCCTGCGGGGCGAACTCCTCCGACAGCGACTTCGTGAGCGCGGTGAGCGCCGCCTTCGCCGCGGAGTAGTCGGCGTTCATCGCGCCGGGCTGGCGCGCGACCGCCGACGAGACGTTCACGATCGCCCCACCCCCGCGCTCCAGCATCGCCGGCAGCGCCGCCCGGATCGCGCGCACGGCCGAGAACAGGTTGAACTCGACCATCTCCCGCCAGTCGGCGTCGGTGAGCGGGAGGAACGAGAACCGCGGGAGGGTCGCGCCGGGCGGGGGCCCGCCCGCGTTGTTGACGAGGACGTCGAGGCCGCCGAACACCTCGACGGCGCGGGCGACGACGGCCGCGGGCGCGTCCGGGTCGGTGAGGTCGGCGGGCACGTGCACGAGGCCGGGGCCGGCGAGCGCGTCGAGCGCAGGCGTGCCGGTGCGGGAGGCCACCACGACGTTCGCGCCCTCGGCGCGCAGCGTGCGCGCGACGGCGAGGCCGATGCCCTTGCTGCCGCCGGTGACGACGGCGGTCTTTCCGGTGAGTTCGAGTTCCACACCGACGAGACTCGCCGCGGTCGGCGGGCGGATCCGGCGGGAACCGGACGCCGGGCACCGGCGTCCGGATTCCGCTATCGCCCGACGTCCACCGGATCCGGGTCGGGGCGCGCCGGCAGCGCGGAACGGGCGAGCGAGATGCCCGCGCCGCGGGAGAGGCGCGTGGCCGCGGCCGCGGCCGCGATCAGCAGGATCACGCCGACGTCCTCGGCGAGCTCCTCGATGTGGTAACCGACGGCGAACCCGAGCCCCTCGTTCCCGGCCGCCATGAACAGCCCCTGCACGGCCTCCAGGCCGAGCCCGGCGGCGAGCATCATCCCGATGCCGGAGACCAGCAGCACGCGGGCCCTCGCGGCGACGCGGACGGCGAGCATCGCGATGGCGACCGCGACGCCGAGCCCGGCGAGCACGCCCGGGATCAGCCAGTAGAACGGGAACGAGCCGGTCTCGCCCGCCACGATCCGGCCCAGCCGCTCGGAGCGCTCGTGCAGCTGGCTCTGGTCGTCCAGCGACAGCAGCGCGAGCACGCCCGCGGTGACGAGCCAGTACCGCGCCTCCGGCGCCCCGGCGGCCCGCGCCGCGGCGAACGCGCCGAGGTGGGCGAGCGCGGCGGTGGCGAGCAGCGCCACGCTCCACCAGGTCGGCAGGTTGTGCTCGACGAGCAGGTCGACGAACAGGCGCGCGTCGCGCAGCACGGGGTGCGCGGGGTCGGCCGCGACGAACCCGGCGGAGAGCAGCGCGAGCGCCACGCTCACCGCCCCGCACCACCACCAGAGCGGTGCGAGGCGGACCGGGACGTCGTCGGCGCCCGCCGGTGACGGCGCCGCCGCGCGGTGGCGCACCGCGACGGTGCCGCGCCCGGACGGGACCAGCGCGTGCAGCGCCGCGGCCAGCATCAGGGCCGCGCCGAGGTTCTCCCCCAGCTCCCCGAGGTGCGCGACGAGCACCGGCGCGAGGTCGGGCCCGGTGCGCCCGCCGAGCAGAGCGGCGCCCAGCTCCCCGCCCACCGCGGACACCACGAGCAGCACGCCGCCGCCCGCGAGGAGGCGGCCGGACGGGGCGCCCACCCGCGCCGCCAGCAGCACCAGCACCGCGACGACCAGGGGGACGACGAGCGCGGCCATCGCGAACCAGCTGCGGGTGAGCGCGCCCTCGCCGAGCAGGAGCCTGCCGATCCCGCCCAGCCTGCGGTGCACGCCGGTGAGCTCGGCCAGCGAGAACGCCGCGGCGAGCGCGGACGCGGCGAACCACGCGCCGGCCCCGGCCACCCGGCCCGTCCGGGCCGCCGCACCGGTCACGGCGAACGCGAGCGCCACCGCGACCAGCAGGGCGGTGCCCCACCAGGAGGGCAGGCTGTTCTCGCCGAGCGCGTCGAGCCAACGGGCGAGCTCGTTGCGCTCCCCGGGCTCCGGTCCCGTCGCGGCGACGGCGAAGCTCATCGCCGCGAGAACGGTCGAAATGATCAGGACGCAATGGAGCGTCCTCCGGGATCCGGAATCGATCATCGGCCGACTCCTCGCCTCGACGACGTGGGCTAGAGCGGAAGGCGAGACGAGGTTGGCACAGGCCGGGTGGATTCACCCGGAGGTGGGAGCGACGGCATTCCGCGTGTCGTTCATGGAATTCCCGGTGCGGTGATCGAGAACCGCTTCGTTCAGCGTGCCCCGGCGGACACCGGCGGGAGCGTCGCCCCGGTCTCGAGCAGCGTCTTCAGGTCGGAGATCAGGTGCGGCCACCCGGATTCGACCATCGTGCGCATCGTGCTGCCTTCCGGGAAGTCGTCGTGCACGACCGTGAGCTTGACCGTCTCACCCATCGGTTCGATCTCGAACGACACCCGCGACCTGCGTTCTGCGGCGAGCGTGGCGCGCAGCTCCTCGTCGATCCCGTTCAGGCGCGCCCATTCCTCGGTGGGCGTGTGCCAGGTGTAGGCGAGCCTGCGGTACGGCTCGGCCTCCAGCACGACCTGCTCGGGGTCGGCGATGCGGTGCCCGTCCTGCTCCCAGACCATCGGCGAGCCCCGCCGCCAATCGGTCTCGAACGACACGCCCCAGTAGCGGCGGGTGAAGGCCGGGTCGGTGAGCGCCGTCCACAGCCGCTCGGGCGTGGTCTTGATGTAGGTCGTGTACACGAAGGCGGGCAGACCCGTCATCGGGGACTCCAATGCTCGCTTGAGGTCGGCGAGCGCCTCCACCCGCCGCCGTTCGTACTGCCGGATCCAACGGTCGGCGATCGCGAGGATCGGGACCGCGTTGAGGTAGTGCAACTTCTCCCGGCCGTGGCGGACCGTGGTGACGAGGTTCGCCCGCTCCAGCACCGCGAGGTGCTTGCTCACCGACTGCCTCGCCATGTCCAGGCCCGCGCACAGCTCGGTGAGCCGCTGCCCGTTGCGGGCGTTGAGGCTGTCGAGCAGCCGCCGCCGGCTCGGGTCGGCCAGCGCCTTGAAGATCTCGTCCATCCCGCTCCGGTCCGCATATGCAGCCGCACGGCTGCCTTTTCACGATAGGCAGCCGCTTGGCTGCATGTCAACCCGTCGCCACACTGGCCCCGTGACCGTGCTCACCGTCCCGTTCCACCTCGACGAACCCCTGCCCGACCTGGAGCTGCCGCTCCCCGCCGACCGCACGATCGCTCCGGACCTCCCGGACGGCGCGCCGTGGGAGCGGATGGCCGTGCTCTACGAAGAGGTCGCCGAGGTGGTGGCGGCGCAGGTCCGGAACGGTCGGGTGCCGATGGTCCTCTCCGGCGACTGCACGACGTCGCTGGGCGTCGTCGCCGGGCTGCAGCGGGCCGGGCGCGATCCGCGCGTGGTCTGGTTCGACGCCCACGGCGACGTGCAGACGCCGCAGACCACGACCTCGGGCTACCTGGGCGGCTTCCCGCTGCGCCAGCTCGTGGGCGGAGCGGATCGCACGGCACCCGAGCGGCTCGGGCTGCGCCCGGTGCCCGAGCAGGACGTCGTGCTGGTCGACGCCCGGGACCTGGACCCGCCGGAGGCCGACTACCTCGCGGGGTCCCGGATCCGCCACGTTCCGGTCGACGCGGCGGTGCAGGCCGTGGGCGAGGCAGGCGCGCCGGTCTACCTGCACGTCGACGTCGACGTGGCGAACCCCGAGGACCTGCCGGGCACGCTGTTCCCGGCCCCCGGCGGCCCGTCGCTCGCGACGGTGGCCGACGCCGTCGGCGGGATCGTCGCCGCGGGCGGGGTGGCCGCCGTCGGCCTCGCGTGCACCTACCGGACGGGCAGCGGGGCGGACCGCCGCCTGGCCGGCCTGGCGGGGCGGCTCTCAGCCGTCCAGTAGCCGCGCGGCGGCCCGGCGGGCCTGCTCGACCCCGTCGGGCTGCCCGCCCGCCGTCACGGCGACGTTGGCGCCCTCGTAGAGCAGGTGCAGCTGGGCACCCAGGTCGGCGTCCCCGCCGACGAGCTCGGTGAACAGGGCCCGCATCGCCGCCTTCTCGGCGCGGATGACCGGCTCGCCGGGGTGGCCGGTGCCGCCGATCTCGGCGTGGGCGTTGACGAACGCGCAGCCGCGGTCCTGGTCGGCGAGCCGTTCGGCGAGCGCGTCGAACACGGCGAGCGCCCGCTGCGGCCCCGGTGGCACCCGCTCGACGTACCCGCGGACGAACGCGTGCCACCGCTGCGCGCGCCGCCGCAGGTACAGCGCGACGAGGGCGTCCTTGCTGCCGAACCGGTCGTAGAGGGTCTTCTTCGTGGTGCCCGCCGCGTCGGCGATCAGGTCGACGCCGACGGCCCTGATCCCGCGCCGGTAGAACAGCTCCGCCGCGGCGTCGAGGAGCCGCTCCCCAGCGGGCGTCAGGGGCATCACGTCGAACTGGGCGCTCATACACTGCGAGTATACCGACCGGTATGGTTACCTCGCCGGCATGGAACGACGCACGCACCCGGCGGCGGGCACGACGGCGGGCACGACGGCGGGCACAGCCCTCGTCGTGCTGTGGAGCTCCGGCTTCATCGGGGCCGAACTCGGCACCCGCTACGCCCCGGCCGACACGCTGCTGGCCTGGCGCTACGTCGTGGCGGCCGCCCTGCTCGGCGGGCTCGCGGTCGTGCTCGACACCCGGCTGGGCCCGCGGGCGCTCGTGCGCCACGGCGCGCTGGGCCTGCTCATCCAGTGCCTCTACCTGGGCGGGGTCGTCACCGGCGTGGCGCTCGGCGTGCCGGCGGGCACGACGGCGCTGATCGCGGCCGTGCAGCCGCTGCTCGTGGCCGCGGCGGCCGGGCCGCTGCTCGGCGAGCGCACCGGGGCGCGCGGGCGCGTCGGGCTCGCGCTCGGGCTGGTGGGGGTCGGCCTGGTGGTCGCGGGCGACCTGGGGTCCGGCGGCGCCCCGTGGTGGGCGTTCCTGCTCCCGGTCGGCGGCATGATCGCGCTGTCGGCGGGCACCCTGCTGGAGCGGTGGTGGCGGCCGTCGGAGACCCCGCTCACGTCGCTCACGGTGCAGACGGTCGTGGCGGCGGGGTTCTTCGTCGCGCTGGCCAGCGCGGGCGGGCGGCTCGCCCCGCCCGCCGACCCGGGGTTCTGGTGGGCGGTCGCGTGGGTGGTGCTGCTGTCGTCGTTCGGCGGCTACGGCGCCTACCTGCTGGTGCTGCGCCGCAGCGGGGCCGTGCGCGTGAGCACGCTGCTCTACCTCACCCCGCCCGCCACGATGCTGTGGGCGTACGCCATGTTCGGCGAGGCGCCCGGCCCGCTCGCGCTGCCGGGCGTCGCGATCTGCGCCGCCGGGGTCGCCCTCGCGCTGCGCCCCGCCTCCGACACCGCCCGCGCCCCGGTCACCCCGTAGGCCGCCGTCCAGCCGGAGCCTGTCGGGGGTCCGGCGCATGATGGGTTGTGTGAGCGCGCTCGACGGCTTCTCCCCCGCCACCCGCGACTGGTTCCGCGGGGCCTTCGCCGCGCCCACCGCGGCCCAGGAGGGGGCGTGGCGGGCCGCGCAGGCGGGGCGGCACGCGCTCGTCGTCGCCCCCACCGGCTCCGGTAAGACCCTCGCCGCGTTCCTGTGGGCGCTCGACCGGCTGGCGTCCGAGCCGGCGCCGGAGCCGGCCCACCGGTGCCGGGTGCTCTACGTCTCCCCGCTCAAGGCCCTCGCCGTCGACGTCCAGCGCAACCTGCGCTCGCCGCTCGCGGGCATCCGCCAGGCCGCCACGCGGCTCGGCCTGCCCGCCCCCGACATCACCGTCGGTATGCGCACCGGCGACACCCCGGCCGACGAGCGCCGCCAGTTCGCCCGCACCCCGCCCGACGTGCTGGTCACCACGCCCGAGTCGCTGTTCCTGCTGCTCACCTCGGCGGCGCGGGAGGCGCTGCGCGGCGTGGAGACGGTGATCGTCGACGAGGTGCACGCCGTGGCGGGCACCAAGCGCGGCGCCCACCTCGCGCTGTCGCTGGAGCGGCTCGACGAGCTGCTGCCGCGGCCCGCGCAGCGGATCGGGCTCTCGGCCACCGTGCGCCCGGTCGACGAGGTCTCCACGTTCCTCGCGGGCGCCCGACCGGTGGAGGTCATCCAGCCGCCGATCCCGAAGACCATCGAGGTGGCCGTCCAGGTTCCGGTGCCCGACCTGGCCGCGCTCGACGAGCAGCCCGCCGTGGGCGGCTCCGACGAGGAGGTCGTCGGCTCCGCCGCCGGCACGGCGCAGCGCCCGTCCATCTGGCCCGCGGTCGAGCGGCGGCTGCTCGAGCTGGTGCGCGAGCACCGTTCCACGATCGTGTTCGCCAACTCGCGGCGGCTGGCCGAGCGGCTCACGGCCCGGCTCAACGAGCTGGCCGCCGAGGAGGCGGAGGAGGCGGTCGACCTCGACGCCGACCACGGTGTCGATGCAGGGGTCGACGCAGGGGCCGACCGGGAGCGCTTCCCGGCGGAGGCCGTCGGGCAGTCCGGGGTCGGCGGCGGGGCGCCGCCCGTCGTCGCCAGGGCGCACCACGGGTCGATGTCGCGCGAGCAGCGCACCCTGGTGGAGGAGGAGCTCAAGAGCGGGCGGCTGCCGTGCGTGGTCGCCACGTCCAGCCTGGAGCTGGGGATCGACATGGGTGCGGTCGACCTCGTCGTGCAGGTGGAGGCGCCGCCGAGCGTGGCGTCCGGGCTGCAGCGGGTGGGCCGCGCGGGCCACCAGGTCGGCGCGATCTCCCGCGGGGTGGTGTTCCCGAAGTACCGGGGCGACCTCGTGTCCTGCGCGGTGGTCGCCGAGCGGATGGCGGCGGGCGCCATCGAGTCGATCCGCTACCCGCGCAACCCGCTCGACGTCCTCGCCCAGCACGTCGTGGCCATGGTCGCGCTCGAACCGTGGCAGGTCGACCACCTGGCCGCGGTCGTGCGCCGGGCGGCGCCGTTCGCCGCGCTGCCCGACTCGGCGCTGCACGCCGTGCTCGACATGCTCGCCGGCCGCTACCCGTCGGAGGAGTTCGGCGAGCTGCGCGCCCGCATCACGTGGGACCGCGTCACCGACACCCTGCAGGGCCGGCCCGGGGCGCAGCGGCTCGCCGTCACCTCCGGCGGCACCATCCCCGACCGCGGCCTGTTCACGGTCATGACGCCCGGCGGGGCCGACGGCAACGGGTCGCGCGTCGGCGAGCTCGACGAGGAGATGGTCTACGAGTCCCGGGTCGGCGACACGTTCCTGCTCGGCACGTCGAGCTGGACGGTCGAGGACATCACCCACGACCGCGTGATCGTCACCCCGGCGCCGGGGCAGCCCGCCCGGATGCCGTTCTGGAAGGGCGAGCAGATCGGCAGGCCGCTGGAGCTGGGGCGCGCGGTCGGGGCGTTCGTGCGGGAGATGGCGAGCCTGCCGGAGGAGGCGGCGCGGGAGCGGGCCGCGGCGGCGGGGCTCGACGAGTGGGCGATCGACAACCTCGTCGCCTACCTGCAGGAGCAGCGGGAGGCCACCCGGCACGTGCCGAGCGACCGCACGATCCTCGTCGAGCGGTTCCGCGACGAGCTGGGCGACTGGCGGCTCGTCGTGCACTCGCCGTTCGGGTCCAAGGTCAACGGCCCGTGGGCACTCGCGATCGCGGCCCGCATGCGCGAGCGGCGCGGCGTGGAGGTGCACGCCTCGGCCGCCGACGACGGCATCGTGCTGCGGCTGCCCGACGCCGTCGACGACTCCGGCGCCGAGGTCATGCCCACCGCCGAGGACGTCCTGCTGGAGCCGGCCGAGGTGGAGCAGGTGGTCGTCGCCGAGCTGGGCGGCTCGTCGCTGTACGCCTCGCGGTTCCGCGAGTGCGCGGCGCGGGCGCTGCTGCTGCCGCGCCGCGACCCGCGCCGGCGCACCCCGCTGTGGCAGCAGCGGCAACGCTCGGCGCAGCTGCTCGCCGTGGCCGGGCGCTACGAGCAGTTCCCGATCACGCTCGAGGCGATGCGCGAGTGCGTGCAGGACGTCTACGACCTGCCCGGCCTGCGCGAGCTGATGAGCGACGTGCAGGCGCGCAAGGTGAAGGTCGTCGAGATGACCACGCCCGCGCCGTCGCCGTTCGCGCGCAGCCTGCTGTTCGGCTACGTCGGGATGTTCCTCTACGAGTCCGACGCCCCGCTCGCCGAGCGCAGGGCCGCGGCGCTCTCGCTCGACTCCACGCTGCTGGCCGAGCTGCTCGGGTCGGAGGCGATCCGGGAGCTGCTCGAACCCGAGGTGGTGTCGGAGGTCGAGGCGCAGCTGCAGCGGCTCGCGCCCGAACGGCACGTGCGCGACGCAGAGGGCGCGGCCGACCTGCTGCGGTTCCTCGGCGACCTCACCACCGCCGAGGCCGAGGCGCGGGGTGCGCGCGAGGAGTGGCTGCGCGAGCTGGAGGCCGCCCGGCGCGTCATCCGGGTGCGCATCGCGGGCGAGGAGCGCTGGCTCGCGATCGAGGACGCGGGCCGGGTGCGCGACGCGCTCGGCGTGGCGCTGCCGGTCGGGGTGCCCGAGACGTTCACCGAGCCGGTGGCCGACCCCCTCGGCGACCTGGTGCTGCGCTACGCCCGCACACGCGGGCCGTTCGCCGCGGCCGAGTGCGCGGCCCGGTTCGGGCTCGGGGTCGCGGTCGTGGCGGGCACGCTCGACCGGCTGGTGGGCTCTGGGCGCCTGGTGCGCGGAGAGCTGCGCCCGCTCGCGCTGCAGCCCGCGGGGGCGCACGCGGTCGACCCGGTCGAGTACTGCGACGCCGAGGTCCTGCGGCGGCTGCGGCGGGCCTCGCTCGCGCGGCTGCGGGCCGAGGTCGAGCCGGTGGAGCAGCGGGCGCTCGGCCGGTTCCTGCCCGCCTGGCAGGGGGTGCAGACCGCGCCCGGTGGCGACCGGCGCGCCCGGATGCGCCGGGCCCCCGGTGCGGAGGACGTGCTCGGCGTCGTCGAGCAGCTCGCCGGGGCGCCGCTGCCGGCGAGCGCGCTGGAGTCGCTGGTGCTGCCCGCGCGGCTGCCCGGCTACACGCCCGCGCTGCTCGACGAGCTCACCGCGGCGGGCGAGGTCACCTGGACCGGCTGCGGCCCGCTCGCCGGCACCGACGGCTGGCTCGCCGTCGCCCCCGCCGACGTCGCCGACCTGCTGCTGCCCGAGCCCGAACCGGAGCTCGCGGCCACCCCGCTGCACCGGGCCGTCCTCGCGGCGCTGGGCCTGCCGGACCTCGACGCCCCGCCCGTCGGGGGTGGCGCGCTGTTCTTCCGCGAGCTCGCCGACCGCACGGCGCGCACGCTGCTCGACGCCGGGGAGCAGGCGCCCACCGACGACGCGGTGGTGTCGGCGATCTGGGACCTGGTCTGGGCCGGGCTGCTCACCAACGACACGCTCGCCCCGCTGCGGGCCCGGCTCGGCGGCGGCCGAGCGCCTGCGCACCGCACGCGGCGCACCCCGGGCCGGGGACGGTACGCGCAGCTGCGCGCGGGCCGCCCCGCGCTGCCCACGCGCACCGGCCCGCCGTCGGTCGCCGGGCGCTGGTCGCTCGCGGTCCCCCGCGAGCCCGACCCCACCCGCCGCGCCCACGCCCGCGCCGAGGCGTTCCTCGAGCGCCACGGCGTGCTCACCCGGGGCGCGCTCGGCACCGAGCGCGTGAGCGGCGGCTTCGCCGCGGTGTACCGGGTGCTGCGGGCGATGGAGGACTCCGGGCGGGCCCGCCGCGGCTACGTCGTCGAGGGGCTGGGCGCCGCGCAGTTCGCGGTGCCCGGGGCGATCGACCGGCTGCGGGCGCTGTCGCGGCCCGAGGGCGACGCGGAGTCCCGGCCGTCCAGCGTGGTGCTGGCCGCGGCCGACCCGGCCCAGCCCTACGGGGCGGCGCTGCCCTGGCCGCCCACCGTCGGGGAGAGCAAGCACCGCCCCGGCCGCAAGGCGGGCGCGCTGGTGGTGCTCGTCGAGGGCGCCCCGGTGCTGTACGTGGAGCGGGGCGGGAAGTCCCTGCTGTCGTTCAGCACCGAGCGGTCCGAGCTGGTCGCGGCCGCCCAGGCCCTCGCGGGCGCGGTGCACGAGGGCTGGCTGGGCAGCCTCGCGGTGGAGCGCGCCGACGGCGTCGGCTCGCTCGGCTCCGACCTCGCCGAGGTGCTCACCGAGGCCGGGTTCCGCGTCACCCCGAAGGGCCTGCGCCTGCGCGCCTGAGCGAGCACCAGGTCGGTGCCGCCCACGGTTGCGGTAATCGCTGGCGCCCCGGCCGCGCTCGCGGCACGCTCCACGCCGTGCTCACCGTCGCGCCCCACCTGCTGCGCCCCTGGTTCACCCCCGAACGACCGGGCCCGCTCGTGTACGAGCACGTCACGCGCACCGGCCACGGCACCGTGTGGGTGGACCGCTGGCCCGACCCGCGCGTCGTGGTCGCCGAGGTCAGCGGCAACCTCTCCGTGCGCGGGGACCCCGCCCGGGTGGGGCCGGAGGCCCTGGCCCGGTTCTCCGGCTTCGTCGACGCCCCGCCCGAGTGGCTGCCCGTGCTGCGGGCGTCCGACCCGGGGGTCGCCGCGTGGGACCGGGTGATCGCCGTCCTCCCCGACTCCGCACCGACGCCGCCGCCCCATCCGGGCGTCCGGCTGCTCACCCCCGACGACGCGCCCGCGCTCGCGTCGTTGAGCGCCGACAGCTCGTGGATCGCGAAGACCTGGGGCGACGTCGAGGGCATGCTCGCGGCGGGGGTGGCCCGCGGGGTGGTGGTCGACGGCCGGATCGCGGCGATCGCGCTGCCGTTCTACGTCGGTGGCACCTACGAGGACATCGGCGTGGTCACCGAGCCCGGGCACCGCCGGAAGGGCTTGTCCACGGCGTGCGCGGGGGCGGTGATCGCCGACATCCGCGCCCGCGGGCACGTGCCCACGTGGTGCACGTCGCCGGACAACCTGGCAAGCCGCGGCGTCGCGGCGAAGCTGGGGTTCGCGCACGTGCGCGACGACGTCCTGTACGCCCTGCGCACCCCGATCCCGAAGCCGGGCTAGATGTACTCGGCCATCAGGTTGGTGACAGCCGGCTGGCGGGTGGGTGGCCGCCGAGTGCGCTGTGGCGGCGTCGAGTGTTGTAGTAGTCGATCCACGGGGCGAGCGCGGCGGCGCGTTCGGCGTTGCTG